>ERZ651108.219-NODE-219-length-30895-cov-6.713716_pt1 | contig 30895 bp, 44 predicted proteins | sample MGYA00512173_ERZ651108 | MGnify/ENA metagenome assembly ERZ651108 | reverse complement strand
ATCAAAAAGAAAAGAGGAAAATATATGCCAACATTACAAGCAGGAACATTTTTTAAACCAGAATTAGTCAAAGAACTATTTTCTAAAGTACAAGGTAAATCAGTATTAGCGTCTTTATCACAACAAAAACCAATTCCATTTAACGGAACTGAACAATTTATTTTTAATTTAGAAGGTAATGCACAAATTGTAGGAGAAGGAGAATTAAAAGGAGCTGGGAAAGCTGTAATTACTTCTAAAGTTATTACACCGCTAAAATTTGTATATCAAGCACGTATGACAGATGAATTTATGCATGCTTCAGATGAGAAAAAAATGAACTTCTTAAAACATTACGCAGATGGCTTTGCTAAAAAAATCGCAGAAGCTTTTGACATTGCAGCGATTCACGGATTAGAACCGAAAGGATTAACTGATGCAAGTTTCAAAGCTACTAACTCATTTGACGGATTAGTAACAGGAAATGTTGTGACTTACAACGCTGCAACGATTGATAGCAATATCGATGATGCAGTTCAAGCTATTGTTGCGACTGACAATGAAGTAACTGGGATTGCAATGTCACCAGCTGCAGGACAAGCAATGTCTAAAGTTAAAGTCAATAATGTTGTACAATTCCCAGAATTTAGATTCGGACAACGTCCAGATAATTTCTTTGGTATGGAGTTAGATATTAACAAAACTTTAACTGCACAAAGTGGAAAAGGTAAGAAAAATCATGCTATTGTTGGGGACTTCCAAAATAGATTCAAATGGGGATATGCTGAAAACATTCCTATGGAAATTATTGAATATGGAGACCCAGATGGAGCAGGTAGAGACTTAAAAGCATACAATGAAATTCTATTACGTACTGAAGCTTATATCGGATGGGGAATTCTTGACGAAAAAGCATTTGCTCGTGTAGAAGAAGCGTAGGAGGTAATTTATGTACGTTTATAAGCATAAAGAAACTGAAGTAGAGATAGTAACAGTGAGTGAGCTTTCAGGAGATTGGGAGCTTGTAAAAGAAGTTAAAGAATCTACTAAAAAAACTAAGTCAGAAGAGGAATCTGACAAAGAATAGAGGTGTAATATGAATGCACTTGAACCTTTTGCTAGCGTTGATGATTTAGAAATTTTATGGAGAAAAGTTGAGATTCATGAGTTGTGCCGTTCTGAGGAGCTTTTAAGAACAGTTTCTCACGTTCTTAGAGTTGAAGCAAAAAAAGTTAAGAAAGACTTAGATTTATTAGTTAAACAAGATGAGAGTTATTCTTATCTTGTAAAATCGGTCGTTGTTGACATTGTGGCAAGAACACTCATGACATCTACTAATCAAGAGCCTATGACTCAATATTCTGAGTCAGCTCTTGGTTACTCTGTTTCAGGCTCGTTTTTAGTACCTGGCGGAGGGCTTTTCATAAAAGATAGTGAATTGAAACGTTTAGGATTAAAAAAACAACGATACGGAGTAATTGATTTCTATGACATTACTTAAAGGTATAGAAGTAGTTTTGATAGATAAAGTAGAAAATGGAGTGGATGAATTTAATCATCCTATTTTTGTTGATAGAGAAATAGTCGTAAAAAATGTGATAGTAGCCCCTGTTAAAACTGAAGATGTCACAAATGTAGTTAATTTAACTGGTAAAAAGGCTGAATACCAACTGGGGATACCTAAAGGTGATAAAAACACTTGGGAAAATAGAGAAGTTGTATTTTTCGGAAGAAAATGGCGAACTATAGGTATTCCGCAAGAAGGTATTGAATCAATGATTCCATTAAGTTGGAATAGAAAGATTATGGTAGAGAGATATGAGTAAAAAATTTGAATTAAACTATAGCGGTGTGGCAGAACTAATGAAAAGTCCTGAAATGATTGAAGTACTTAGAGATAAGGCTAGAGGTATTCAAGAAGCCGCAGGAGATGGTTATGAAATTAATTCATTCGTAGGTAAGAATAGGGCTAATGTTAGTGTTAAAACAAAAACACGTAAGGCTATTAGAGACAACAACAAAAATAATACTTTATTAAAGGCAATGAGATAATGATTGAACTTATTGTCAAAGAATATCTATCAAAAACACTTAATATACCAATTGTTTTTGAACATCAGAAAAATTTACCTAAACAATTCATAGTAATTCAAAAAACAAGCGGAAGCAGAGAAAACTTTTTAAATTCATCAACAATAGCTATTCAAAGTTATGGAGCTTCTATGTTTGAAGCTGCTAAATTAAACGAAAAAATTAAAAATCTAATGTATGACTTGATAACCGTGTCTGAGGTTTCAAAAGTTAGTTTAAATAGTGATTATAATTATACTGATTTAGAGACTAAAGAATACCGATATCAAGCTGTATTCGATATTCATTATTATTAAAAAGGAGATTAAAAAATGGCAAATGTAAGCAATGTAACATCAGCGAAACCGAAAATAGGTGGAGCTATTTATTCAGCACCATTAGGAACGGCTCTTCCTACTGATGCAACTACAGGACTAAATGCTGCTTTTAAAGCATTAGGATATATTTCAGAAGATGGGCTAACTAACGAAAACACGGCTAGTACTGAGAATGTAAAAGCGTGGGGCGGAGATATCGTTGATACTGTACAGACTGAAAAAACAGATAAATTTTCTTATACTTTAATTGAATCATTAAATATTGACGTTTTAAAAGAAATTTACGGAAAAGATAACGTAAGCGGAGATGTTGAAACAGGTATTACAATTAAAGCGAATACTAAGGAATTATCACAACATGCAGTGGTTATTGAGATGGTTCTAAAAGGAGACATCTTAAAACGAATTGTAATTCCTAACGGGAAAATTAGTGAAGTAGGAGAAATTAAATATGCTGACTCTGAAATGGTTGGGTTCGAAACTACTCTAAATGCATTCCCAGATACTGATGGAAATACTCACTACGAATATATTAAAAAAAAATAAAGATAGGAGATAAGTAGGATGAAAAAATTAACAGGTGTAACTAAAACAGGATTCGCATATTCTATTTCAGAAAAAAATGTAAGAAACTATGAATTAGTAGAAGCGTTAGGAGAATTAGATACTAATCCTCTTGCTTTACCAAGAGTGATGAATCTTTTATTAGGAAAAGAAGGAACAAAAAAATTAAAAGATCATGTTAGAGATAAAGATGGGATTGTAGATACTGAAAAAATAACAGCAGAACTTGAAGATATCTTTAAAGCTCAAGAACGATTAAAAAAATAGTAATCCTTGCTAGTATGTTGAATACTGATGAAGATGCTGTAATTTGTGACTTAGCTGAAACTTATCGAATCTATAATTACAAAGATATGCCACCAGAAACGGTGGCTATTTTTTGTAATGGCTTAAGAGATGACTCTAGAATTAAGATGAAAATGTCAGGTCAAAAAGTTAAGCTAGATACTATGCTACTAGCTTCAACTGTGGATAGATTAAGTCTGTTAGTTTGGGCTAAAACAAAAGACGGTCAAAAAGGCAGAAATAAACCTAAGTCACTTGTAGATGGTATCAATAAACCTGTTAAAGTTAAAGAGGAATTAGCATTCACAACTGGTGAGGAGTTCGAAAGAATAAGAAATAAAATATTGAAGGAAGGAGGATAATATGGCAACAAATTTAGGTAAAGCATATGTACAAATTATGCCTTCCGCAAAAGGGATATCAGGGATGATATCAAAAGAACTAGATGGAGAAGTCTCAAGTGCTGGAAAGAGTGCTGGGAGTACTCTAGTTTCAACAATTAAAAATGCAGTAATTGCAGCTGGGATAGGTAAGTTGTTTGCAGCATCACTTACAGAAGGTGGAAAGCTCCAACAGTCTCTAGGTGGTGTTGAAACATTATTTAAAAATAATGCTGATAAGGTTAAGCAGTATGCTAATGAAGCTTACAAGACAACAGGACTCTCTGCTAATGCTTATATGGAAACTGTAACCGGATTTAGTGCTAGCTTAATTAAATCATTAGGTGGAGATACTGCAAAAGCTGCAAAAGTAGCAAACACAGCAATGGTTGATATGGCTGATAACTCTAATAAGATGGGTACATCAATGGAGCTTATCCAAAATGCTTATCAAGGATTCGCAAAACAAAACTATACAATGCTGGATAACTTAAAATTAGGTTATGGTGGTACTAAGCAAGAAATGCAACGTCTGTTAGCTGATGCACAGAAATTAACAGGTGTTAAGTATGACATTAACAACCTATCAGATGTGTATGAAGCAATTCACGTAATTCAAGGCGAATTAGGAATTACAGGAACAACAGCAAAAGAAGCAGCTACAACATTACAAGGTTCATTTGCTTCTATGAAAGCAGCATTTTTAAACTTGATAGGTAATCTATCTCTAGGTCAAGATATTAAACCAGCTCTACAACAATTAGCTAGTACAACAATGACTTTCCTTGTAGGTAACTTTCTACCAATGGTAGGAAATATTTTAAAAGGATTACCATCTCTTGTGATAGGTGCATTCTCTGGACTAGCTGAGCAATTAAGAGGTGTGTTTGGAGATGAAGTAGTAAACAAAATTCAAGGATATTTAACTAAGGTTTCTGGAGCTGTAGAGTCATTCATTAATGTGTTGACAGGGTCAATTTCTAAACAAGAAGGGATAGACTTGATAAAAGCATTAGGTATTAATGAAAGAACTGCTGATTCAATTGTTAGCATTGCTGATAATATCCGAACTGCTTTTAAAAATGTTTGGGAAGCAATAAAAAATATTGTAGCAATTGTTGGAGATTTTATCGGAGATCTATTAGGAATTAACACTGCTGAAAGTGGTGTTAGTGGTGTAGCTTTAGCATTTGAATTTTTAAGTAACGTATTAAAAGTAATATCACAATGGATAAAAAGTTTCACTTCATATTTAAGAGAAAATCAGGTAGCACTTGCCTTAGTGAAAGTCGCACTAGGTTATATTGTTGGTAAGTTTATAGCACTGAAGATACTCGGACCTATTGTTGCTTTAATAAATGGTTTCAAAACCGCCATTATGGCAGCAAGAACAGCAATGGCAATTTTCAACGCTGTAATGATTTTAAGCCCTATGACTGCACTTATTGTGGGAATAACGGCGGTGGTAGCTGCTTTAACGTGGTTTTTCACACAGACGGAAACTGGAAAACAAATTTGGCAAGGTTTTGTCAACTTTATAAAACAAGCTTGGCAAGGTGTAGTAGAATTCTTTAGTAGTATATGGAGTGGTATTTCAACAGGAGCAACAACCTTATGGTCTGGGGTTCAGGGTATTTGGAGTGCTGCTGTAGAAAAAATAAAAGCTCTATGGCAAGGTGTAACTGAATATTTCTCTAGTCTATGGTCTGGAATTCAAGAAACAACAAGCGCAGCGTGGACTTTTATCACAAACTCAATAATGGCTATAGTCCAACCATTTATACAAGGATTTACTAATGCTTGGAACATTTTAAGAAATGGAGTTACTTCTGTTTGGGACGGTGTAAAAACGACTATTCAAGGTGTTTGGGAATTTATTAAATCTATTGTAATGGGAGCTGTATTAATTATTCTTGATTTTGTAACTGGTAATTTTGGGAAACTTCAAGAAGATTTAAAACTTATTTGGGATGGTATTAAAACAGCTATTCAGAAAGTTTGGGAAGGTATCAAAACAGTAGTATCAACAATAGTCAGTACTCTTATAGCATTATTAATAAATGCTTGGGAAAGTTTTAAAAATGGAATGATTGCTCTTTGGAGCTTTCTACAAACAACAGCTTCAACTATTTGGAACGGCTTAAAAACGGCTGTGGTAACGATAGTAACAGGATTAATTAATGGAATAAGAGCTTTATGGGAAGGATTTAAAAATTTCTTTTCATCTCTAATAAATGGAGTAAGAAATACAGCTGTCAACACATGGAACAGTATTAGGTCAAGTGTTGTAAGCATAATAAGTGGATTAGTGGGTGCAGCACAGAATGCTTGGTACTCATTCAGAAACGGAGTTTCCAACTTAGTAAGTAGCGTTTCTAACATATTCTACTCATTAAGAAATATCAACTTATGGAATGCAGGTAGTGCTATTATTAATGGATTCCTTAATGGGCTAAGGTCAGCTTGGGGAAGCGTTAGAAGTTTTGTAAGCGGAATAGCTGATTGGATCCGAGATAACAAAGGTCCGATTGAGTACGATAGGAAACTGCTTATCCCAGCTGGTAATGCAATTATGGAAAGTTTAAATAAAGGACTTTCAGATAAGTTTGAAACTGTAAAGAATACTGTTAGTGGAATGGCTAAAGATATTAACAAAGCTTTTACAAATGATATTTCAGATTTTGAAGTAGGAGCTAGTATATCTAAAAATTTAAAAATTGAAGATATGAGTACAGCTGACTTTTCTTTAGAAGATAAGGATAGTAATGTTATTAAAGCGTTAGAAGTTGTGCAAGACTTGTTAAAAGATATTTCAAATAAAGATATTAATACTTATTTAGACGGTGAAATTTTAGCTAAAAACTCATACGATAGACAAATGACATTTGTTAGAAGGGAGGGTATTTAACAATGATTAAGATTAATGATGTAATTTTACCTCCTAAAGACTATGTGTTAGTTGACGGCGGAGAGATTCAAGTAGCAAAAAAACGTATATCAGAAGAAAATAAAATATATGGTATTAACGGAACTTATATACTTCATGATGAAGCTTTTGAAAGTCAAGAACGTACTTTGAAAATCTCTGCTGTTAATTTTGCTAAAGTAATAGAGTTAAGCAACCTATTTAATGATTTTGATAATACAATAGAGTTTGAATATTTAAAATCATCTAAATATTATGCTGATTTGGTTGATATTACTTTCAATAAACAAGGTAATTCAAGGTGGTTAGTTAGTGTTAAGTTGATGTTTGACCCATTTAGATATACTAATGAAAGTACTGAAACAAGACTTACAGCTAAAGGAACTATTAATAATATCGGAAATGTATTTTCAGAGCCGATAATTGAAATAGAAGGAAGTGGAGAGGTAAGTTTGGCAATAGGTAGTCAAATTATGTTCTTAACTTTAGACAGCAAAGCTATTATAGATTGTAGGCACAGAAGACAAAATATATACGATAAAAATAATGTTTTAAAAAATTCAATCCGTAAAAAAGGCGGTTTCTTTGAAATACAACCAGGATTGCAAGGGGTTGTAACTACCGGGAATGTTACAAGCATTAAAATAAAAGGTAATTGGAGGTGGCGTGTATGATTTATTTAAAAGAGGGAAAAATCCCTCTTAATTTTTCTTATAATGATGAAATAGAGCATGAAGGGAATAGCAAATATCAATTAAGTTTCAAATTTCCAACAAATAATCCATTGTGGGAAGAGTTAGTAGAAGAAACACTTTTACTAGCTGATGACTTACACGGAGAACAGGAATTCATCATATTTGAAGTAGAAAAACATCACGCTTATATTACTGTTTATGCAAATCAAGTAGCTACATTACTAAATAATTATTCTATCACTGAAATAAGTGTTAATAATGCTAGTGGCGATAGAGTGATGAGAAGCCTTACAAGTAGTATTATTCGTAATCATAAATTTACGTTCTCTTCTGATATAGCTAGCACTCACAGTTTCAACCTAAAAAATGTGACAGTAGCAAATGCCTTATTTAGAGATAAGCATTCTATAATAGGTCAATGGGGCGGAGATTTAATCAGAGATAAATATGATATTAGATTATTAAGTAATGGTGGAAGTAACAAAGAAGCTTTATTCATGTACAAAAAAAATCTAAAATCATATCAACAGAAAAAATCTATAAAAGATTTAAGAACAAGAATCCACTTTACAAAAACTATCACTTCTCAAAAAGAGGGCGAGAAAGATAAAGTAATTGCTGTTACTGTTGACAGTCCGTTGATTAATAAATATAAAAACATTTACGAAGGAAATTTAGATGTAAGTGACCAAGATGTTATAGATGAAATAACGTTACGAAAATACGGTGAAAACTACTTCAAAACTACATTGTGTGATGTAATTGAAGAAAGTATAGAAATTGATGTCGTGGGTAGACCTGATGTGCCTGTTGGGATATTTGACACAGTGACAATATTCCATGAGAAATTTAATCTTGATGTTAAGAAGAAAATCACAAAATATACTTACTCACCTATGGGACGTAAGTTAAAAACTATTGGTTTTGGTAAAATTCAATCTAGTTTAGGAACTACACTGGCTAGTATGGTTGATAATGCGGTGGCTGAACAAGTAGAGAGTAAATTAGATGTTTTTAAGATTCAGAAAAATTTAGACCAATTATTAAAACTTGATAAGAAAAGTATTGAAGATAAACTAGTCGAGCTAGAAGAAAAATCAAAAAGTGCAGTTGAAGTTAAAAAAGCCTTATTCGAAGCTGACGGTGAAATTCCAGAAATAGTTAAGACTAGAATTCTTGATGCAGTTGAAGGGAATATCGCTAGACTAAAAACGATAATCACAGAAGCTGAAATGATTAAGGCTATTCAAGCACAATTGAATTTTGCAGAGATAAAAAATGCAATGATTGACAAAGCGTTTATCAAAACATTGGTTTCCGATGAAAGTTTCAGACAACAATTCGAAGCTGGAGAAGTTAATACACAAAACATTTTTACAAAAATGCGTGATGCTATTCAATCTAGTATTAGAAAAGATTTCATAACTAAAGAAGAAACTAAGAGATTAATCAACGATTTAACAATTAGTGCTGACGGTATTCGTCAGATAGCTAACGAAGAAAGCGTAAAAACATACGAAAGCAAGAAAGCAGAATTAAAAGGTTCAGACGGAAAAAATGCGTATGTATTTAAAAAGTATTCGAACTTTGCTGACGGTCGAAACATGAATGATGACTCTAATTCCCAATATATAGGGATTTATACAGGTAGTAAATCAACGGCACCGACCGACCCAACAGAATATAGTTGGACTAAGGTTAAATTTGAAGGAAAACTGTATAAAGGTTATGCCAACAGCACAAACGGGTTAGATTTTACGTTTGTTGAACCGGACGACAATTCGTATTTGTTAGCTAAAAATAGACCTCGTGTAAATATTACAAATGATGATGATATTAGCGATATTTGGCAAGCGAACATGTTTCTCTCTTTGAAACCCAACACTAAATACACCCTTACAGCACGTGCAAAAGGTAACAATAATAAATTATGGGCTTATTTCAGAAATAACAAAACTTCACAAGAGTATTCTTGGGGACAATTGGAGTTCGGAAATGTCTTGCAAACTAAGAATATAGTATTTACGACTGGCAGCGATGTAGATGATGTGTTATTTAAGTTCATATTAGTACCGGAAGACGAAAATTGGACGGGTGTTCAAGTAGATTGGTATACAATTCATGAAGGCGATAGACCTTACACAGATTATCCAACTAACGAGCCGGCACAGTACCACAAGTATAGATACTTTGGTTATGTGTTTAAAAACGGAACACCAACGGCTAACGATTTTGATTGGTTCGATATTCAACAAAAATCAATCACGGGCGACAAATACACTCATTTAGTATATTCGGATAATGCAGACGGTAGCAATTTCGGACGTGAACCAAAAGCTTATATGGGAATAGCAAGGACTACATCACCGGTAACGCCAACTGATAAGAAGGCTTTTAAATGGGTTAGGTTGAAGGGGGATGACGGTAAATCAGCACCAAACTTTAACCTATTATTAAATACAGAGATTAAGTCTAACAGTTCTTACACATTGAATGGTGCTGCACCTACAATTAATCAAAATGACCTTAACGGTCGCAACTCTGTAGAGATTAATGTTAAGGGGCTAACAAATTATGGCTGGAAAGGTATTTCATTTAGAAGTTCTAAAAAGGAATTTAAACGTGGTGAAACTATTGTAATCAGATTACCAATTTACATTTACAGTGATGTTAATGTAGATAATGGAATTACGTTGGCTTTGAAATCACACGTAGGTAACAAGACATTAACAGGATTTAATCTTGATAATGGAACCGCTAGAGATACATGGGTTATTAAAGAATTCACTTATGTAGTCCAACAAGATTTTACATCACCAGCAGACAACCTATTCTATATTTTCTCAACTAAAAACGGACATTTTAAAGTAGCTGAGCCTTATATGGCGGTTGATGGAGATATGCCGAAAGATTGGATGCCAAGCCTTGAAGATTTAAAAGCTCACTCATTATCAGCAAATGTAAGGATAGCTGGGACTTATGAAGGTACTAAAGCTAATAACATTAAATTCTTTGTAGATGTGTATTATGACGGAAAAAAGATTAATAACGGATTTAACCTAACAGCTAAAGTTTGGGGTGCTGGACTTGATAAAACTCAAGAGAACGCAACATATAATAGCGAAGGGGAGCTTACTAATGTTTACTACTCTAACGGAGTTAAAGACGGGACAACAATTAACATTAAGTTAGATGTTGAGTATCAATTTTTGAAAACTACATGTTTTGCAAGACTTGATAATCTTCCTGATACTGAACTTGTAAAAGAAATCACTAACAAATATAAAACATTTGATACGACATTAGAACAGTTTAAATCACAAATTGGAGAGCTTAATGACAAGCAATTCAAGGTTGCGATTAGGGGGGATAACCTACTAAACTCAGCCGAAAAGAAAACCGGAAATAATATAACTTATACGACGTTAGAACCTATGAAACCTGGTAATACTTATACATTAGTAGCTGATTTTAGATATTTCCCGGCTAATCAGGAATTAAGAATATTTAACAGTGAAAGGCAAAGACTTGTAGCTGGTATTAATATTTTTACTTTCACAGTACCAGCAGAAACAAGAACGATTAATTTAACGCCGTTGGGGAATGATACAGAAGTTAAAAACGTGGAAGTTTGGGAGGGAAATTTCAATGAAGGATTAGAGAAAAATTCATTAGATGCTGTAACCGGTGGAGCCGGAAAAATTGTTGGTATTAAGCTGAAAAATGAATTTAAAGAAGGTCGCTATTATAAGGTGATGTTTGACACAACAGCCCCTAACAATAGTGTAATGGCGATTGGTATTGATGAGTATTTTCTCACAGGTAATACGTATAAGACTATTCCCGACAACAACTATAAACCAATGACTGCAAAAGATAACGTGTTATTTACAAGAATTTCAAGTAAAGCAAATGATAATAAAGAGGCTGTGTATTTAGAATTTTCAAGAGATTTTGACAAATCACAGATTACCAATGTTAGATTTTATGAAGTTAATTTAGGTTTTAGATACACTAAAAGAGATGAAACAGTTGATATCGCTTCTTTGATTAATCAGTCAAAAGAAGAAATTACCCTGAAATTATCAAAAACATTAGCTACTGATTACATGACAAAAACACAAACCGAAACATCTATTAAATTACTAAGAGATAAAATAGAGAATGTTGTTACTGATGAAAACTTTGGAACTACTCTAGTTCAAAATGCTAAAAGTTTAAAATTAGCTTGGAATAATTATTCTAAATACTTCCAATTCGAAGATGAAAGCTTAATCTTATATGAAGGAAAAACGGAAGATGCCAAGAAAAGAGTTAAACTTGATTATCTTGGGACATCTTATTATGACCGAAACGGAGAATTTTCCGGAGCGATAAGGGGTTATTATAAATCGTATTTTTGGGGTAGAGATGTAGGATATTACTCAGGGATGAACTTTGTAATAAAAGCAAACGGTAGAGTAGGTTGGTTTGAAGAAACAGAAGAGTGGGGGTTCAAAACAGAAAGAGCGTTGTTAGCGTACAATTACAAACAAGATGATAATGACTCGGAGCTAAAAAATACATTAATATCTTATGTTGATTTTGAAGTACGTGGAAATTCAACTTTTAAAGGCAAAACGAATATTAGACATTTATTAGTAGCTGGTTCAGACAGCGACCCAGAAGGCTATTATGAAGGTCGACATATTGACGTAAATGTTAATGGTCTTCGCTTGAGATTTAGAAATGGTGTGCTTATACAGTAAGGAGGATAAGAATTTGGAAACAACAAGAAAATTAGGAATTGTAAAAGTGAAAAGTGATATCACTAAATTTACTGAAATTATGGCTAGAGATTATGAACTAGAAGCTTTTGAAGTGACTGGGATTTTAGCTCAAGTTTTAATTGAATGGCAAAAAAGAGAATTGATTGAATCAAATGATGAATTCTCAAAAGTTTTAAAAGATCTAAACGAAAAACTTTCTACAAAAGAAGAACAAAATTAAAAGATACAAGGGCGGTGTATAACCGCTCTTTTTTAAGGAGGTGCAAACATTGCACATAACATTGGCGGAACTTGCTAATCAATATTATGAATTATTTAACGACATTTACATTCACGCATTAGCTGGAATTATAGTATTTGATATTATTACAGGACTTGCTAAAGCGTGGGTAACAAAAACGGTTAATTCCACAATAGGAAGACGTGGATTAATTGAGCATCTGATAGTATTAGTGCTAGTTGTAACAGTATATCCCTATTTAATATATATAGGATTTGAAGAAGTCGCTACAGCCTTTATATTCTTCTTCATAGCAACCTATGGGGTGTCACTTATTGAGAACTTAGCCGCAATTGGTGTGCCATTTCCAAAAGGGATAAAGAAGAGGCTTGAGAAACTAAGAGATGCATTAAACGAAAAGGAGTGATTCTATCTTGGAAAAAATAATTAGATTAAGCATAGAGAACACGACAAAAATAAGACAAGTGGAAGATAGTTTTTGCGAGCTGTATTCACACGATAAAAATAACGGAGCCTTTGAGTTTGAAATTACAAAAGGCACGTTAACTAATGAAAATGTAGTAGCTCTTTTTAAATTTTTAAGAAGTGGTAGCTACTGGAAAACTACAGGATCTGTAGAAGATAATAAAATCAAATTTAACTTTGACACTAGTTTAATCACTCAAAATGAAGAGGTCGTTTGTTACATCTACCTTGATAAAGAAGAACGTAACAGCGACATTTTCAGATTTAGGTTCAAAGTAAACTTATCTGAAATAGATAAAGCTAGTCAATTACCTGTAAAAGAACGCTTTTTTGCTAATAGCATGATTGTTGATAGAGTGGATGTTTTGACAAAAGAAGACTTTGACAAAGCTATTAAGGAGATTGAAAAAGGTAGTAAATTCTTAACAGAAACTCAAGCGAATGAAAAATACGCACTAAAAGGAGATATCCCTAACGTATCTGATTTTGTATCAAGTACTCAATTATCAGATTATGCTTTGCGAACTGATATTCCGGATAGCGAAACTATTGTAAATAAAGCAGTTGAAAAAGTTGAGAAAAAGGGTTATTTAACTGAACATCAATCACTAGCTAATTATGTTACAGAAACACAGCTGGAAGGTAAGAATTACTTAACACAGCACCAGGATATTAGTAAATTAGCTACAAAACAAGCTGTTGATGATGTTGCTGCTAAGGTTACACAATTAGAAAACAGACCAGTAACATCAAGCTATGATGATTCTGAAATTAAACGTAAAATCAAAGAACTAGAAGATAGACCAACAACAGCTAATATCGATACTAGTAACTTTGTAACAAATACACAATTAGAGGATAAGCATTATTTAACAGAACATCAATCTTTAGCTGGATATGTTACAGAAACACAATTAGAAGGTAAGAATTACTTAACTGAACATCAAGACATATCCAGACTTGCTACAAAAGAACAGCTTAAAAAAGCTTTCTTAGACGATGAAGAACATGAAAAATATGCCAAAAAGTCAGAGCTACCGCAACCATATAACGACACGGATATTAAGAGTAGGTTAACCACTCTTGAGAATAGACCGAGTGGGAATGTTGATACGAGTAATTTTGCTACTAAAAACGGAGCGCCATATGTATCATCCGAAAATATGCCTTTAATCGGTTATTTAAGTCAAAATTCTATAACAAGAAACACGAGCAATTTTGGTAAATTATATTCAGATGCTTATGGTAATCATCTAGTTGTTAGCGGTCGTGAAAAAACAGCTAAATTTGAAGCTATATTATATACAGCCGCTAGTTCATTACCTGATTATTACGAGCCAGACTTTGATTTTTCAGAGAGCGAGAACATTAAGTTCATCACAACACGAAATATTCGCGATTATATCCCAGCTAACACTGGAAACACAATTGAACTAGACAAGCGATTAAAAGTTCTTGAAGCTAAAAATTGGGAAATACATGGACGAGGATTGCCAAATGGCGTTGTAACAGCACCTGTTGGAACTACTTACGTTGATGAAGCAGTAACTAACGGAGCTTTGAAATGGATTAAGAAAAGCGGAACAGGTAACACAGGTTGGGAAGTGCTGATTGGTGACACGGGCTGGAAAGTACTTCCTTCTGTATCCAAATTAGGAGGTTCTTATATCAAAGTAAGACGTGTAAACAATGTGGTATCTTATCAGTTCGGAGGATTGAGTTGGGGCTGGTTCGGTATAGTCCGACGTGGTGGAGCAGGATATCAAGTTCAACCGTCAGACCGAGAGCGAAACTGTTTTATTCTAGGTTTGAACGGTGTACCGCAAGGATACCGCTCTGAAGCATCGTTAATAGGTGGGATATACAATGATAAGGGAACGCCTTACGGAACGTGGTATTTAGGAGGAGTTGGAGATGGTAACATGTTACGTTTTCAATTTACTGACCCCGTGCCAACTGACCGTGATATTGGCGATATACGAGTAAGTTCAATCTCATATTTAACAGGCGACCCATGGCCGTATAACTAGAAAGGAGGTGAAAACAATGATAAATTGGAAAGTAAGATTTAAAAACAAACGCTTTGTATTAGCATTTATAGCAGCACTATTGCTATTAGTGAAGCAAGTTTCTGTATTATTTGGATATAATCTAAATACAGAATTATTCAGCACCAACATTAATAATGTTGTCGATGCTGTTTTTTTATTACTTGGATTGTTAGGGATAGTTAACGATCCTACAACACAAGGTTTCAGTGATAGCGAACAAGCTATGACATATAAAGAGCCAAAAGAATAATTTTATTCAAAATACAGGAGGAACAAACAATGGCAGAAATTTATAGCAGTTATTTTCAACAAGGAATCTTTTTCACACCACCGAAAAACAGCGTTAGTTTTGTAGTGATTCATAATGACGCTGGAGGGAACACAGCTAGACAATATGACGCATTTTTAACAGATAGAGTTAATAATGGTACTCTAGCGAACGGATTCGCAGCGTACTATGTAGACAGAAATGATGTATATGTATTCCAACCTACAAACCGCCAAGAATGGCACACAGCTAACGCATACGGAAATGCTAACGGTGTAGGAGTTGAAGTGTGTCAATCTATGACAGCGAGTGATGAAGACTTTTTAGCAAATGAAGATGCAGCATTATTACTAGCTGCAGAAGTGCTAGATTCTTACGGTCTACCTATTAACTCTGATACTGTTAAACTACATCATGAGTTTAGTCCTACAGCGTGTCCGCACCGTTCTATGAAACTACACGCTAACGGTGGAGTTTACAACGGAGCAGGTACAGAAGCTTGTAGAAACTACTTTATAGACCGCATGAAAAAACTTTATAGCGGAGAGATTAAAGTAGGAGAGAACACTAACGTTGCAGAAGTTGTAGAAAAATCAATCTTAGATGAAGATGTAACACTTGAGAAAAGCGACACACCATATTACGAAGCAACAGTATCTATTGACTACTACTTAGAAAGCCAACCAGACTTAGCAAGCGAGGATAAGGAATTCGTAGCTGCTGGGACAAGAGTAAGAGTATATGAGAAAAAAGACGGTTGGAGCCGTGTTAACTACAAAGATTCAGACCAGTGGATTGAAGATAAATACTTAACAGAAGCTGAATAATGTGATATAATATAAAAGAACGGACGAGAACGGAGAGACGGTTTCCTTTTGTCTCTAAAAGCCTAGCTTAATTGCTAGGCTTCTTTTTTTATTTCCTTGTTTTGAAGTATTCAAATATAACCAGGAAATATGATATAATATATGTGTTAAGCTTAACAAACTTTTCATATTAACTCCCTTATTTGTTATTACCTACCAATTAATTTTGGTAGGTCTTTTTTTTATGTCTATTGAGATAGAAATATTTTAAAATTTCCGTTAAAAAAGTATTGACAATATAACGTATACGTTATATAATATAAGTGTAAAGGAAATACGAAAGAGGTGTTAATCATGAAAGAGTTAACTAAAGAAGAACTATTAAGACAAGTAGAAATTAAAGAATATACAATCGTTAAAAAAAGTAGAGAAGGAAAAGTTACATATACTTTTAAAATAATTGAAAATAAACAAGGTTTAACTTTAGAAATTTCTTCTCTAGCTCAATTAAGTTTTTTAGGTTTTGACGAAATTTATACTTTTTCTGTTAATATCAAAGGAAACAATGAAGATTATAACAATTCTATCTACGGTACTTCAGATAAAGGTAAAGTTTATGATTTCTTACATGAATTAAGATTAAACTATTATGGAGTAGTTAAAAGTTTTGATAACGGAGTAAAAATCGATAACAAGAACTATAATTCAACAATGTTACCTTTCGAATTTAGAGAAACACAAACTTTAAAACTTTACAAAGTAGTTAGTAGTGAAGACTTAGAAAAAATATTAAAAGAAGGAATTTTACCTATTTCAAAAACTGGTAATGACAACTGGGAAAATGACGGAAGAGCTGACAACTCTACAGAAGTAGTTTATCTTTTCAACCCACTAACAGAGAAAAAAGACTTTAGACAATATGGAGATGTATTGTTAACTGTTGAAACAACAGCTTACAGAAACGAAATAGAGCCAAATGACGTTAACAACGGTAAATACGAAGAGTATATCACTTATGAAGTTAAACCAGAAGAAATAATCGATGTGGAGGTTATCAATGACTAAAGTATCACAAGCTCAAATTAAAGCGTCTCGAAATTATGAAAAACGTAATAAAGAAACTACAAGGATCAACAACTATAAAAGAACAGCAAGGTTATTTGTTAAGACTTACGCAACAGATGATGACATGAAAGAACTGTTAAAAATTTATGAAGATAACAAAAATAAGAGGTAAAAACTACCTCTTTTTTATTTTGTAAATTTATGTTAAAATAAGCCAGAGGTGGATATAATGAAAAGGTATTATTTAAACAACTATAACAACGTTAGAATGTCAGATTTTCTATTAAGGAACGGAGATATTAAGAAAGATAATCAAGGTATCTATACAGAAGATGTAGAAGATTTCAAAGATTTTCAAGAACAATTTGATAGCTTAGAATATTTTAAGACTATTCAAGAATTTATAGAAGTTTTTGAACTAGAGTATATGGTTTCTAAAGAAAACTTTACTTACTATGTAAGAGTAATAGAAGATGACGCAAACAATGTATTTTCTTTAATATACGAAAGTCAAGACGGCACAAAAGATGTAAATATATCAGACGTGGTAGAAATAAAAAGCGGAGATATTCTCTGTGATTAATTTTAAAATTTAAGTGTGCAAAAAATGTGCTAAACATAAATTTATATGATGTTATATGAAAATATCGACAGTTAAAAATGCTGTTAAATCAATCATATAACATCATGTGTTTTTATATAAGATACTAGTAATATAATAAAAGGGTTTATGGAATAAGTCGTTAAAAGGTTGATATAATAGTGATTATAGGCTTATAAAAACTGTTGGTGTGCATTTAGTGTGCAACGGTATTTTATATATGAAAAACCATAAGAATATATACAAAAAATTAAGGCAGTTATTTAAACTGCCTTTTTTAAAATTCTATATCTCTAAATACGTCTAATTCTTTTTGTTTTGCTTTTTTTGTTTTATGAATATACACAGCTCCTGTAATCTCTGTTCCTTTGTGTCCTAATCGAGCTGAGATTAATTCTAACGGGATATTCATATCCATACATAAACTAGCGTGTGTATGGCGTGTCTTATGAAACGTAAATTTAACAGAGTGAATATTATCACGAGTCCATTTACTAACAGCACTATATGAATTGTAATCACCGTTATACTTAGGAAATAGTATACCGTTATTTGTGTAATAATTATGCATATCAGCCTTAACTTTATTCATCTCAACTCTATTGTTAAGGATCTCTTGGCATTTATTATTAAGTGATATAATTCTGTTAGATTCATACGTTTTAGGAGCTGAAATATTTTTAAACTGGTCTATCGTCTTATCAATTCTAAGTGTACCATTTTCAAGTATATCATCTTCTGTCAATGCCAAACACTCACCAATTCGCAACCCAGAATTAATCATAAAGTTAATCATGTCATGATAATACTGATTTCCCTCAACTTCTTTTAATATCTGTTCTATCTCTTCTTTTTCGAAATATTTACCGTCGTAAGATACTCTATGCTCTTTGTAATCTAATTTATCTAACCACATTACATTATCAATATAATCTAGCTTATACATCATTTTAAGGACTCTTTTAAAGAATTTTAAATAAATGTTATAGTTATTATTTGTAGTCGCTATCTTTTTTATTAACGTATCTAAATAAAGAGAATTAACATTTAATAATGGTATATCAAAATTAGTTTTCTTTGTCTTACTAATTCTACTTTCATATAATTTGTAAGTGCTAATTTTTAAATCATCTTTAACTTTTTCTAAATACATTTCTAGTGCTGTAAAAAATGATATTCTTAAGTCAATAAATGTTTCTTCTTTAAGTTTTTTCTTACGTAAAATCTCACTAGCTAATTTGTCGTTTTTCTTATCTAACAATACCGATATTGTTTTCGTTTTTCCTAGCACGTCTTTTACACGAGTTCTATATAGATATTTACCGTTGTCTTTTTTATCTATCCACATATTAACACATCCTTTCTTTATTTATAGTAAGATGTGTGATATAATTAAATTATTGAGCGAGGTTCGCTCCACATCTTAAGTAATTTTGAGAGTAATATTGTTATGTGACGATTTAATAATACTCAAAATGGACTTACTGGTTGATAAACTCACAACTCTTGGCGGGGCGGTGAGTTTTTTATTTATTCAAAATAATTTTCCTCTTGTCAATTAACAGTAACTCTCATATTGTAATTGCATTGCTGCTAAATGTTCTATTGATTTATGGTTTTCAAACAACATAAAGAACGATTTATCATTTCCCTTACTAAAGTTAAATACTATTTTTTTAGCGTTAATGTTATCAATAAATAAATTGTACTGATAGTAATTTATTAATCGAGTGTATAAGGCATTTTTACTGCACCCGAAAGTATTTAACATTCTACCAAACGAATATTTTCTATATAGACATTCTTCTAATGCTTCATCATTAATAAGCAATAGACTAGCACCTACATTAGCTTCTATCTCATGTTGTGTGTGTCTATCTAGATCAGAAGAAAAATGTCTAGGGATATCTTTGAAATGCAATAAACAATGTGTAATTTCGTGCATTAAAGTAAATACTTTTCTTTGTCGTATCCCTTGATCATTAATTGATATTATAAAGTAATCATCTACTTTATCTGCAAAACCGTCAACCATTAATTTACTGAATTTAGGATATTTGATAATCACATTCATATTATTTTCGCAATACTCACTAATATCATAATGTCTAATATGTGATATTGGTTTATTATAATGTTTTGCAACCTGAGAAATAAAAGGATATATTTCATCTTTTATCCTATAATACTCAGAATGTGCGATATTGAACATCTATTCACTCTCCTTTTTCTTACGCTCTAATAACATTAAGCGATACATATTTTGATATCTTTGTAATTCATTTAACATCTCTTCAGCATCTTCTTTTGAAAAACCTTCAGTATTAATTCTGAACATAGTAGGGTATTCTTTATTTTCTCTACCTAATAGATAGTCGGTAGTAACGTTAAAATAATCTGCTACCATTGTGATTTTATCTATTGAGGGTTTAATATTATTCCATCTATATAATGTATTTTTAGGAAAACCTACAGCTTCTTCAATTTGATTAAATGATACTTTTCTTTGATTTGCTAAATATTTTAACCTTTCATAAAGCATTGGTATAACAACCTTTCTAAGCCTTACAAAATATTTTTAACAAATATGTTAAAAAACTATTGACTAGGTTTAACATATATGCTAAAATAATTATTGTAAGTTAATAAATTTGTTAATAACCTAACTAAAGTAATTGATTTTAAAAACGCCTGCCAAAGTGAATTTAACAATTATTTGTTAGTGTCTTTAACATACCTATATATTATCAAATATGTTAAGAAATGTCAATGAAAATTAGCTAAATTTGTTAATTTATTATTTTAAAAAAGAAAGGAGCTTGTCAATGACACCAGAATTACAAGAGTGGATTTGTAAAGTTAGGCTTGAACTAGCAAGAAATAATTTAACAAGAACTAAGTTAGCATATGGTATTGGAGTTTCAAAACCTGTGATTTCAGATTTACTAAATTATGGCAAGGGATCACAGAGGGTGATAAACAAAATAAATGCTTTCTTAAATATTAAATAGGAGGTAAAGAATGCTAGAGACTATATGGTTAAATCCTGAACGAGCAGCTAAAATCTTTCCTAACATTGGTACTACAAAATTTAACAAGTACAAAGAAGAGTTTATAAAACTATGGGAACAAGATTACTATCCACGAGAAACATATTTAAGAGAATGTAATGGAATAGAAATTAAAGCTTTCGTTCATTATCTGGCTTGGAGAGATTATTTCCAGGATAGCAATTTAATTAATAAAGTAGAATTATTTAAAGGAGTATGGCAATGAAGCTAAAAATCAAAAAAGATAAATTAAACATAATTTATTGGACAGTTATTGTGATTAGTGTGTGTTTCTTAGCATTAACAAATATCGATTGGCAACTAATCGGTGGAATAACAACAGGAACAATAGCAATAGTTCAATGTTTGTTTGATAAAAACTTTAGTAAAAAATATTTCAGTTAGGAGGAAGAAAATGAGAGGATTCGAATTAATTAATGGATATGATGGTAAATTACCGGTAAGAGGTACACCATACAGCACATGTGTAGATTTTTATGCTTGCGAGGACGTTATATTGAGGCCAGGGACTATAAGTAACATCATTCCTACAGGAGTTAAGGCTTATATGAAAGAAAATGAAGGATTGTTACTATATGCACGCTCTAGCATGGCTAAAAAGCATGGGCTTAGAATGAGTAATAGTGTAGGGGTTATAGATGCTGACTTTTATAACAACAAAGACAATGAGGGGCATATCACATTCCTGTATGACAACTTAACAGATAAAGAAGTAAGGATAGCTAAACACTCTAGAATTGGACAAGGGATGTTTACGAAAGTATTACCTATAAACAATGTTGAGGTGCTATCAGATGAACGAGTTGGTGGTTATGGAAGTACGGGAAATAAATAAAAAAAGCAACCGTTAAAAAACGGCTACTTAATTAAAAATTCAATTATAAAATAACACAAAAAAGGAGAAAATGCAAGTGACAGAAAATAACGTTAAAGATCCACGACATTACAAAATAGGAAATTTTGACACGATAGATTTAATTCAGGAAGTAGTAGAAGATTTTGGCAGTGTGTGTCAAGCCAACATACTGAAATATGGAATAAGAGCTAATAGAAAGCATGATAACCCAAAAGATGACATCGATAAAATAATTAGATATTGTGAGTTTTGGTTGAACGATTTAACCGGTAGAAAAGCAAGCGAGAAAACAAAACACAGTTTAGCAACATTTCATAAATTAAATGACATGTTAGCACCTCAAGAAAAAGACTTCTTGAAAAATAAAAAGATCCTACAGATAAGAGTTGGGAATGATAATCTGAAACTTAACGAAGAAGAAGCAAAGAATGTGATTAATATTCTAGGAAGAGCGGTCTATGATGAATAAGAATCAATTATTAGTACTTAACGAGCTTAAAGAAAAGTTTGGAGAAGAATATATATTTGATGATGTAGCATATTTCGCAGATAAGTATAGACACGATGATATTGAAAACGAAGTTAGTCAAGCTTACTTATCGTTAAGTAAAAAAGAAGAAATAGAAGTATTAGAAGAATACATAAAACATTTAAAGAGAGGATGGAAACAATATGTCTAAAACAGTTATGAAGAAACTACAACAAGCAAGGTTGAAATGGTTGGAAGAACCAAGAAAGAAAAGTAAATATAACAGCTTTCAAAAATATAATTACTTTGTGTTAAAAGATATCTTACCCCCAGTAAATAAAATATTTAATGAGCTAAAATTATACAGCCATTACAACTTATATAAAGATCATGCAGCGTTAGTAATTAGTGATATAGAAACAGGAGATACATTAAAATTTAAAATCCTTGTTCAACACATAGAAAATCCTACAATGCAACAAATAGGAGCGATTAACACATACTCTAAACGTTACTTATATATGAACGCTCTAGAGATAGAAGAAGAAGAAGACGGGATAGATAGCGTAGACCAAGAGGAGGAACAACCAAAACAAGGATTAACTAAAGAAGAGTTAATAAAAAATATTAGTGAAGCTTTAGGAAAAACTAAACTGAATACGTGGTTGAAAACATCTAAGAAAGAGAAAATAGAAGATTTCACAGAAGAGGAGTTAAATAAAGTATGGACGAATTACTCAAAAAATACCAAGAAATAAAACTAGAAATGAAGCTGTTAGAAGCTGAAATAAAAGAAGAATTTTTAAAACTTAATACTGAAAAATATGAAAGTGGCGATTTTAAAGTTGCTAAAAAGAAACCATATATCAGACAGTCGTTTGACTCTAAGAAATTTAAAGAAGATAACCCGATTTTATATATGGACTATATCAAAGAAACGGAAGTAAAAGAGAGTGTCGCTATTTCAGTATGATGATTTAACGCACACATATTCTTACATGGGAAGGGTAATACCTTCTGTAACACAATGTATTAAGGTTATTCTTGGAGATAGGTATGGAGACGTACCAAAAAGTATATTGAAAAAGGCTGCTATCTATGGTACACGGGTTCATAAGATATTAGAAGATTTAGAAGATGGGATAGAATATAGAGATCTAAATATTTATGAACAAAACGCAGTCAATCAATATAAGAAAATAAAGGATTTCAAAACGCTAAAAAAAGAGATCTTTGTAAATTATAAAACTACATATTGTGGCAGGGTTGACGGAATAGGAGAGAATATCATATACGATATTAAAACTACTTCTAAACTAGATGAAGATTACATAAGCTTACAGTTATCACTATACTTACTAGCTTATGATGAAGAGAACTACGAAAATTACACAGGTTATGTGTTATGGCTGCCAAAGAGAGATGTGGGGCGAAAGATTGAAATACCACTCAAAACTAAAGAGGAAATACTGGATATAGTGGAGTTGATAGAATGTTTATTCTAAGGGATTACCAAAAGAAAATTATTAAAGATACATTTCAAGCACTGCATACCCACACAGCACCTTGTGTTGTTGCTCCTTGTGGAGCAGGTAAGAGTGTGATAATAGCTACGATAATTAAGATGTTTACAGATAAAAAAGCTAATGTGTTATTTCTAGTACATGTTAAAGAACTGCAAGAACAAATTAAGAACACATTAAAAGCAGCCGGTGTTAATACTGATTACGTTAATGTAGCTATGGTGCAAACACAAGTTAGAAGAACATCAGATACTACTGATTATAAATTAATAGTCACAGATGAAAATCATCACAGTTTAGCTAATTCTTACGTTAAGATATATCAAAGATATTCAAAAGCGAAGCGTATAGGATTTACAGCAACGCCAATAAGATTGAACGGTGGAGGTTTAGGAGATGTGAATGACGTATTAATTGAAAGCGTGAGTGTGCAGTGGCTTATCAACAATAAATTTCTTTCTCCGTTTAAATATCTAGCACCATCAGTAATAGATACTAATAAGTTGAGGTTATCCAAAGGAGATTACTCAAATAAAAGTATAGATGGCAGCTTTAAAAAATCTATCTTAGGAGATGTTAAAAAAATATATGATAAATATTTAAGTGGTCGTAAAACAATAGTTTACTGCCACAGTATAGAACATTCCGAAATAGTAGCTAACACATTAGGAGGTGTTACGCTGCATAGCAAGATAGATAAAAAACAAAGGAATCAGATTATAGAAGATTTCAGAAGTGGGAAAAATAAAGTCTTATGTAATGTCATGGTACTCGGAGAAGGTTTCGACGTGCCGGACTGTGATGCAGTAATACTACTGAGGCCAACAAAATCACTTTCTCTATTCATACAACAGAGTATGAGGTGTATGAGATATAAACCAAATAAGGAAGCAATCATAATAGATATGGTTGAGAATTATAAAGAGCATGGGTTACCAGATACACCAAGAGAATGGAGTCTTGAAACAAAACCAAAGACAATCGCAACAAATGTAAGATCTCAGATGTGTATAAACTGTTTAACAGTATCAGAGACTATAAAGAATCCTTGTCAACATTGTGGATATGTCAAGGAAGTTAAAGAGAATAAGTTAAATGTTATAGATGAAGACTTTGAATATAGAGATATAAAAAAAATTAAAACGGAATATATTCCAGAACTATCTCAAGTCAGAAATATTGAAGACTTGAAGAAAATACAAAAAGCAAAAAAATATAAACCTGGTTGGGTTTATCATCAAGCAAAACTAAGAAAATTTTTATAAACTAAAGGAGATAATAACATGGCAATTAAAATGGAATACAAAACAGGATTTACAATAACACCAGAAGGAACTTACACTGTGTTAATAGATAGTATCACAGTTGAGACTGCTAGTAACGGTAATGAGTACCTAGCATTAAGATTAGAGGTACAAGGCAATCCGTCAGTAAGATTCATCAGAACTACATACTGGCAAAACGATTCAGGAGATTACAGAATGTTTGATTTAATGGCAATCGCTAAAGCATTTGGAATACCAGAAGACACAGAATATCAAAGCTATGATGAGTTTTTCAAAGCGTTAGAAGAGTTTGGAGAAACACCATTCTCAGTACGTGTAGAACACTATACAAGCCCTAACACTGGAAAAGTAAGTATTAACTTAAGAGATATTAAACCAGTAGAAGAATTAGACAACTTAGTAAATCCGTTTATTTAGGAGTGATTAAATGATACCTACAGAACTACAGAACTTAAAACAATGGTGTTGCTACAAGTTAGTAGAACAAAAGAACACCGATAAATTAAGTAAGCTGCCTATCAATCCTGAAACTAAAAAAGGTGCTAAGAGTAATGATCCTAGTACATGGGTTGATTACGATACAGCTCTACTGTATGCAGATGAATATGATGGGGTAGGATTCTTCTTTACCCCACCATATGTGGGTATTGATATTGATAGTGTTAATCTAGAAAAAATTGATACTAAAACACTTGAGATTATTAATACTTTAGATAGCTACACTGAAATATCAGTTAGTGGGAAAGGACTTCACATAATAGTACGTGGCTCTATACCTGGTGGAGTTAATAGAAAAGGACAACTTGAGATGTATCAAGAAGCTAGATTTTTCGCTATGACAGGAAACATTTTAAAAGGTTGTCCAGATGAAGTTTATGACAGACAACAAGAGCTAGAAAAGATTTATAAAAAATATATGGAGCAACCAAAAATAGTAGTTGATTATGGTGTTCAGGATAAACGTATTGTTAATTTTAACGATTTACTTAAAATTAAAAATGATAAGTTCAGAAAACTATTCAGTGGAGAGTTTGATGAATACCCTAGTCAATCAGAAGCAGATTTAGCATTCTGTTCAATGGCTGCATACTTCACAGATGGTAATGTTGCTCTTATAGATAAAGCAGTACGTGAGAGTCAACTGTATAGAGATAAATGGGATAAGAAACACGGTGTTGATACGTATGGGAATCTTACTATTAAGAAAGCCTTAGAAGGATATACAAAGCGTGAGTTTCTACCAGAGCTATACATGGATAAGTATTATCCATTTGATGATACAGGTAATGCAGATAGATTCACAGAGATCTTTAAAGATAGAGTGTTATATTCATACACTAATAAAGGTTGGTATATATATGATGGTAAGCGTTGGTTATTCGATAACTTAGGTAGGATTAATGATTACTTTGAGCAGAGTATAGTTGTTATGAAAAAACAAGGTATGCCAAAGAATATTCCACTATTAGAAAACGAAACAACAGAAGAATATGAGAAACGATTAAAAGCTATTAAAACTTCATTTGACAAACACCTAACTTACTCAAGAAGTAATAGAGGAACAGTCGCAGGGATCAAACAAGCAATGCACAAAAACTCTGTTGATATTAATGAATTTGATAGTAACGATATGTTAATTAATTTAGAAAATTCAGTTTATGATATGGTAAGTGGAATTAACATACCACATGATGCTAATCTGAAATTTACCAAGAAAGCTAATGTTAATTATGATGAAAGTAAGAAGTGTCCTAGATGGGAACAATTCCTAAGAGAAGTTTTCGAAAATGATACAGGATTGATTACGTGGATTCAAAAAGCTTTAGGATATTCATTAACTGGTAAAACATCAGAACAAGTAATATTTATCCTTAACGGAAATGGTAGGAATGGTAAGTCAGTATTTCTAGATGTGGTAAGTCATATATTTGGAGATTACAGAACTAACATTCAACCAGACTCATTAATGGTTAAAACTAGTCAAGGTGCTAACAGTGATATAGCTCGACTTAAAGGAGCTAGATTTGTTACAACAGTTGAGTCAAATGACGGAATGAGATTCAACGAGGGATTAGTTAAACAGCTTACAGGTGGAGATACAGTGACAGCACGATTCTTACACGCTAATGAATTTGAGTTTACACCTAAGTTTAAAGTCTGGATGGCGACAAACCACAGACCTATTATTCGAGGAACTGACAAAGGTATCTGGAGACGTATTCGATTAATACCATTTGACAGAGAATTTACAGAAGATGAAGTAGATCCCGATTTAACTTCTAAACTATTAGCAGAGAGTGAGGGGATACTTCAGTGGATGTTAAAAGGATTAGAGATGTGGCAAAAAGAACGATTAGGTATGTGTGAAAAGATTCTATTAGCTAACAAGGAGTACAGACAAGAGATGGATGTGGTAAGTACATTTATTGATGATTGTATTAATAATAGTCTTGGTAAGGAAGTTAAAGCAGCAGAATTATATCACCATTACAGGAACTACTGCTTACAAAATGGTTTCTTTGTTCTCACTGCTACTAAGTTCGGAAGAGAGATGAACAACAAAGGATACGTTAAAATTCATAAGAGAACTGGTAAATATTACCAAAATATAAGTATAAAATTTTAAGTGTGACGTGTGTGACAAGTTTAAGGGTATTTCTATATTTTTTACATATAGGAAAATAAAAAAAATATATATATAAAATAATAGGAAACGGGGGTAAACTAATCACACCTGTCACACATTGAAAAAATGAGGTGGATTTTTGAAAGAAATAGATATACAAAATACGATAAGAAACGGTGTTAGCGATATTGCTGTGATGTTTAGAATCAATGTAGGTAGTTTCAAAGTTGGAGATAGAATTGTGTCTACTGGTGTACCTAAAGGCTTTCCGGACTTATTTGGATTCAGAAAGTCAGATGGAAAAGCCGTGTTTCTAGAGATTAAGACACCAAAAGGTAAGCTTAGGGCGGAACAGAAAGTTTTTAAAGAAGCACTAGCAAGACAAAATGTGTTATATGGTGTGGCAAGGAGTTTAGAAGAAGCACGTAAAATAATACTTGAATAAGCGTCTTGTTTTAAAAGTGGGTAATTATACCAAAAACTTTATGAAACGTCTTAGAGGGGTAAAATTTTAGCAAATAGAGGTATATTTGAAAAATGGGTAAGAAGATTAAAAAGAATTCTTTCGGATTACCAAAAGTAGGAAGTAAGAAAGAAAAGAAAAAAACAGTTGAACAAGTTGCTGATGAATTTATTAAAATTCAACGGATGGAAGCAAGAGGAGAAATGCTAACAGAGTTTAGTTTAGTGTTAGCTTGGGTATTAAGAGCTAATTATAGATTTGGTAAAAAACGGATAACAAGAGTAGTATCTGAAGTATTTGAGCTAATGAGTGATACGAAAATGAAAGAATACGGTCAAGACTTATTAAGCATAGATGATATAAATCCTCAGTTGAAAAACGAAGTTAAATTAGATGTGTTAGCATTAATTGATGATTTAGCAGTAAAACATTTTAACAGGGTAAGCAAAGATGAAAAACGAAGTAGATAAGCTTATGAGAGAAAAAAATGTTAGTAACAAAGAGTTAGCAGCTCTTACAGGATTACATGTTAAGACAATACGGGAAGTACGTAAAGGATTAACAATGACAAGGTATAGTACATTAAGAAAAATATATAAAACATTAAAGGAGATTAAAAACAATGATTAAAAGAGTACTAAAAATTGAAACAACTAAAGAAATGATAGCAAATGATATTAATGAATTAATTACAGGAAGTGACATAGATCAAGCACCACTAGAGGAAAATGAATGTGTTATTGATATCAGAACTATAGAAGACTATAGACGTTTAATTGTATTAGCGTTAATAGGAGAAAAATAATGAAGTGGAATAAATTAGAGGTAAAGCCGTTACCTATAGAGGAACAAACAGAACACAGTTATAAAACTATGTGGGTTGGCCCTGTGCCTGAAATTGATGAAGAAGTGTTAGTAACTGTTCCATCATGCAGAGGAGGGTTTGTTGATACATATACTGATACATGGATGGAATTTGATAACGGAGTAGGGTTTGAATATACTGATGATAATATTATTTACTGGATGAAAATGCCAAAATATAACGGAGAATTAGAAGACCTACAGAAAGAAAAATAATAGTTAAGATAGGAGAGAAATAATGGATCTTAAAAGTTTAGGTTATGAAGTTAGAGAAAGCCGAATAGAAGGTATATTAAGAGAAATAAAAGAAGAGATAGCAAAAAAAGATATAAGATTTATAAAATTATCAGATATTCACGGAAGAGATATTTATATTAATACTAATGAGATTATATCAATTCAAGAAGATTCTGAAGATATAGATAAAGGAACTATAACAAATATTACCGCAAGATGGGGGATGTTGTTAGTGTTAGCAACACCTGAAGAAGTATTAGATGCTATTAAAAAAGCAGCTGTATAGAGTAGAAAAAGGAGAAAATAGATGAAGAAGATAATATTTACAATAACGACAATTTTAATGATTTTAGTATTTGGAGGAGTAGCGACAGCTACAGAGATTAAAGTAGAAAATCCTGATGTTAAAGTTACTGCCGGACCAGATAGGTTCAGACCTGTAACGGTTGAATATAAGACCAAATTTGATGATAGTCTTAAAATCAATTCCGGAGACAAAGTTACATTCAATTTACCACAAGAATTAAATTTACAAACTAGCTATAATTTTGATGTAAAAGGAACAGAGGGAAATGTAGTTGGTAAAGCAACTGCTAGTGTTGAAACTAATAATGTTACAACTGTATTTAATGACTACTTTACTAAACGTCCATTAAATAAATCTATGCAGTTATCATTAATGACTGTTTGGAATAAAGAGAAAGTTACAGGAACAGACACAACAACATATGATTTAAATTTTAATGGTACTATTGTAAGTACAAAAGTTGATAAAGACGGAGTACCTGACCCACAAGAAATAGTGACTAAATGGGGAACTCAAAACGGAGATACTATTAATTGGGCTGGTAGAGTGAATTATAAAAAAGCCAATCTAACAAACGTTACAATAACTGACAAATGGGACGATAATCAAGAATATGTTCCAGGAAGCTTAAAAGCTAGATTAGTGTCTTCTATTGATCCATGGACTGAAATATCTGATATCCCTAAAGAAAACATTGAATTCAAATCAAACGGTTTCGTTATTAAATTACCAACTTTAAATGATATCGTATCTTTAGAATATGATCTAAAAGTTAAAGATTTATCTAAAAATCCAACTAACAACTTAAGAATCCAAGCTGATAATAACGTGGATTGGAATAAAGACATAGAAGTACAAATTGCAAGAGGTGAAGGAAACGTAGAAGGTGAAAACAAACCAGAGCCAACTTTCGATATACCAAATGAAGCACCTGTGGTAGATAAACCTGAACTAAATTTAAATGATGTTCCGATGATGCCACCAGCTCCAGTAGTTGAGATACCTGAGCTTGAGATTCCGGAAACTCCAACTAAAGTAGAACAACCAAAAATAACAAAAGTTGATAAAAAGACTGTAGTTGAAAAGAAAGTTAGAAAATTAGCAAACACAGGATTAAAAAATGATGATTTAACATTATTAGTAATATTAATAATGGCAGCAGCATTAGTTATAAAACGTGAGAAAGGTAGAAGATATGATAGATAAGCAAGAAAGGTCATCTAATCTTACAAAAAGATATTTATCGCAAATATTTTACATTAAAGAAATAATAAGAGCGAATGAAGAAAAAATAAGAGAAAAAAGAGATCTTTTAAAAAATAATATTAAGCCTATTGATTATGCGAAAGAACAAATCAAAGGTGGTAATAAATATAGCTGGGAAAATCTTATTCATGAAGTAGATATGCTTGAAAGAGAGTTATTTGACAATACAGTTAAGCAGGTTAAAAAAGAAAGAGAGATCTACAAGTGTATTGACAGTGTAAAAGATTACCAATACAAACTTTTACTACAACTTAGGTATTTCAATTGCAAAGATTGGATAGAGATAGACCAAATAATGGGAATTGAAGCCAATACGAGAAACAGAAAACATTCTGAAGCTTTGAGAGTAATTCAAATTGACAATTTACCTAAGCACTTCCCAAAAGTAAGTAAAAGTAAAAAAAAGTAAGTAAAAGTAAAAGAA
>ERZ651108.217-NODE-217-length-31072-cov-8.217977_pt1 | contig 31072 bp, 48 predicted proteins | sample MGYA00512173_ERZ651108 | MGnify/ENA metagenome assembly ERZ651108 | reverse complement strand
ACAAGCGCCAGTACAACCAGTTCAACAACCTGTTCAACAAGAACCTGTTCAACCAGTTCAACAACCTGTTTATCAAGAACCTATTGTTCAAGAGTCTGTTGGTGAAGAAGAAAAAGAGACACAAGATTATGATAAGGCGTTTGCTAATGCTATTAAAAGTATCGAGGGTCTTGATTTAGCAACTTCAAAACTTGGTGTATCAAGCATTATAACACAAATGAAAGCTGTGCAGGCAACGCAGCTTAGGTCGTTTGCACTCACCCAAATGCAAAAGGTTGGCGAGGGAGAGATTACTATGGAAATTGCGAAACAGAATGTTACGCGGCAAAGTTCACTTCTCTCGCAAAAGGAGGTTCAGATGAGTGCATATAGCCAACTTGCCATGCAGGGACAATTTAATCTTCTCCAATTACAAGAACTTCGCCAACGTGGGCTAATAGACGAAGCAGTAACGAGTTTACTTGTCAAAACAGGGATGTTAAAAGCCGAAGAGGAAGCGATTGTTTTAAATGGAACAAGAGCGCAAGCTGTATGGTCAATGGCTTCAAGTAAAATAAGCGGATTTTTTACAGGTGGGAATATAGCCATGATTGGTGCTGCCGTAGGTCTTGCACTTTGGCAGGGGTATAGACAATGGTCACAACGTGTACAAAATGGTGTTCAAGATATGGTGACGAGTGCGCGTCAAAAAGCCAAAGAACTGAACAACAATATAAATGAAGCAAAGAATGCTGGTGTAACAGAAGAGAATGTTAAGAATATGCAGAGCATCGTTGAAGGTAGCGACCTTTATACGAAGTCGATGCAGGAACAGGTTGGCCATGCAAAAACCTTGCAAGAAAGATATAATGTCCTTCTTGGTGTAATGCACGATATAAGAGAAGAACATGAAAGGATGTCTGCGAATTCAGAAACAGCAGAAGAAGCCATTAAAGCTTCCTCTATGGGCAATTGGAAAGACATTGGCAGATATGGCTGGGCACCCGGAAGGATGCTTGCATCAGTTGGCAAAGCAGGTTTTGACTTCTTGTTTAACGATGATATTGACAAGAACATGGAGCAGTACGATTCAAGTTTCCAATTGTATAAGGCTTCACTTGGCGACATGAGTGGCTATAAGGACGAAATTCACAAAGCCCTCGCGAGCATTAGGAAAGATTACGCAGACACGTATAAAGATATACAAGGGAAGCCGTTCGAGCAGCAATTACGTATATTATCAGAATCAGGTGCGTGGGATAAAATCATCGCGCAGATTTCTAAGAGTGATAAGTCTTTCAATGGATTATCAAAAACATACATAGAGAGAACAGACGATGTCGACAGGAGGTGGGGTGAGATTGTGAATGACGATGTCCCAAAAATGGCTGATAGTCTTGCACAACAATATCACATGAACTTGAATGAATTTCAGGAATATTGTAAAAAACACCCTGAATACGCAACATCAATGATTCGTGGTATCGTTGATTCTCTTAAACAAGGAAGCGCAGAAACAAAAAATCAGCTTCTTAATGTGTTGCTTAACTTTTTTGGGTTGGCGAGTGAAGGTGTAGCTGCAATAAAGAAAGGTGCGCCGTCTGCTTATGACAAAGAAACCAATGTCGGCAAAAATTTACTCCATAACCTTGTAAAAAAGCACGGCAATGGAGTGTTCTCTGTTAAGGAAATAAATGATATTGCAAAAGAGGGAGAAGGGTACACGGAAGCCTTCCAAGCAATACAGAACGGATATAAAAAAGCAAGGAACGAGTATGATGATGCAAAAGCATCAAAAGTAGGTGGTGCGAAACTTGCATCTTTGCTGAAAGAATACACTCGCTGGCAAAGACTCGCCGAGAGCAATGGTGTGAGCCTTGATGTTGGCAAAAACAAAGGAACGGGTAATTTTGGTAAGAGCAAAGCTAAGGAGAAATTTGATAAAGAGCAACAACGTATACTCAAAGGTTGGCGGGAACGAAAGAAAGTACTCGAAGAATATTATGAAACATGGAATAAATGGCGTGATGTTGTAGGAAAAGAAAAGGCGAAAGGCATTGTACGTTCAGACAAGCGTTTTGCATCCGTCAGCAAGGACTTCACAGACCCAGAGATACTTGGTGCAAATCTTGATAAGCTTGCCAATAAATATGCCAAGCTTGTAAAAACAGAAGAACAGCGTCATTTCATAACCGAAACTCGCGCACAGGCCGCGAAAAGAGAAGCTGATTTGGAGTTAGAATCGACAGAAAAATCTATGCGTGCGCTCACAGAGAAGCTTGACCTATTATCAAAGCAGTATGACTTGTATCAGAAACTCGCTAAGGTTATGGGTAGTGATAGTGCTGCACACTATGCTTTTGGTAGCGACCATTTGGGGCTTGCTGGGCATTGGAGCTATTACGGCTATTTGAAAGATTATCTCAATGGTATTAATGGAAAGCCTAATATTAAACCATTTATAAATGGCGCACCAAATGACAAATCTCCGTCAGCTACAATTTATGCAAAGGCAATTAGTGGTGTTGATTTTAGTAAATACGGAGGACTTGACAATGTGTTAAAAATGTCGGATGCAGACATTAGTGACACCTTTGGAGGTAAGGGCAATTTATCAAAACTTCTTATTGATTTCAAGAAAGAAATTGATAAACTTGATGATAAAATTGCAGATACGCTTACAAAGGGGTTCGGGTATTTCGATGACTATAAAGCGCAGATTGATGAAATCAATAAGTCGTATGACGAGCAAATAGAGCGATTGGAAAAGCGAAATAAACTTAATGAAGGTAATGATAAGTATATTTCAGATGAAGCGTTAAGAAGAGGGAAAATAGTATTAACGCAACAAAAGGCAAGAGATATTAGTAATACAAATTTAGAAGCGCAAAAACATTCTAAAGATTATTACAATTTCTTTGGTGCTATAACTGCATTAAAAGTAGAAGATGCAGAGAGGTATGGGAACACTATTCGCGACCTTGTAAATAAAGCGTTCCAAAGCGGTGCTATTGACGCAAGAGAATATTCCAAGCAGATTCGGCAGATTGACGAACAAATGGATAAACTTCACAATCAGCATTCCGACTTTCTCACCTATCTACAAGGTGGACTTGATGCAGTTATACAAAAGCATAAAGCAAGTGGAGATGACCTCCAAATGCGCGGCATGACAGAGGGTGAAGCTGCCAGAAAAGGGTATCAAGCGGCGGAAGTAAGTGGCGATATTAATGGTATGGCTAAATACCTTAACGACATTCAGTTTGCTGATAAGATGAAAGCAAACGGAGAAGCGATGTCGAATGCTGCTGGTAAACTGAAAGGTACAATAAGTGTTATTGATACTATCGTTAATGGAATAAACAACACTGTACAGAGCATGAAGAAGTTTGTTGACCAAATAGCAGACGACTTCGATACTCTTGGCAAGGGTGGAAACGGCATACGTGACAGTAAAGGTTATCAGTTCGTCAGTGGATTTAGTGAAGCTTCACAAGGTGCTGCGGACGGATGGAACTCGCTTAAGAGTGGAAATATCATGGGAGCAGTTACAGGTGTTTATCGTTCCTTTTCAGGTTGGTTTACAGGCTTTGCACGTGCAAGGGACGCGAAACTTGAACGACAGATACAACTTTCAGAACGTCAATTAAAGGCGCTGAATAACTTACAAAATTCCATTGAGCGAAACTTAAAGAAAACGCTCGGAGGTGTTTATTCTTACAAGGCAGAAAAGAGAGATATAGAGAAACTAAAAGCTGGTCTTGATGATTATTCGTTGGCTAAAAATGGCGTGACTTATGGTCACGATACAAGACTAACGAGTAAAGCAATTGGCACTGGCGCGGGTATTGCGGTAGGTGCTGGTTCTGCCGCTTTGTCAGGGGCGTTGTTAGGTTCTGCTGTTGGACCAATCGGAACGGCAGTTGGGGCGGCAGTTGGCGCACTTGCAGGATTCGTTATTGGAGGGTTGTTTGGTCACAAAAAGAAAAAGCACACAACAATCTATCGAGAAGAAACAAATACTGCTATGGAAAAGGCTTATCGCACCCAAGCTTATTACGACCAGCAATTTGCCGTCATGAACATGCAGCTTGACCAAACCAATGCGAAGTTAGAAAAAGAAAAGGAAAAGAAGAAAAAAGACGAAGGTAAGATTGACGACTATGAAAGCCAAGTAGCCGAATTAAAGTCTAACATCGCAACCTTTGCAATGGATGTGGCGAAGAGTATCTATGACATTGATTTGAAATCATGGGCAAAGGAACTCACAAACGCTATCGTTGACGCATGGAGTAAGGGTGAAGATGCGGCAAAAGCCTACCATGATAAGGTGAGGGATTTGATGAAGAATCTTGCAGTAAACATCATTACGCAAAGGGTAATGGAGGATGCGTTGAAAAAAACGAGCGAATTGATAACTGCGAAAATGCAAGCAAAGAGTGGATTGCTTGACGAAAATGATATTCTCAATATTGCAGATGAAGTTGACAGAGCTGGTTCAGATGCGATTGAAAACATTACAAAGATTTTAGACGCACTAAAAGTAAAAGGTCTTGATTTATCGCAAAGTGGTTCAAATTCGATAGGAAACGGCATCAAATCTATTACAGAGGATACTGCCGACATACTCGCATCGTATCTTAATCAATGCAGGGCAGATTTATCCGTTGTTAGAAATTTGCAAAGTACATATTTCCCGCAGATGAGCGATATTGCAAACTCGCAGCTTGCAGAGTTAAGGGTTATCTCTATTAATACGCAAAAAAATGCAGAAAACATAGAGCGCATTCTAACCTTGTTCAGGGATATTACAACTCCTGGTCTAAAGAAAGTAAATATTCATTAATAGTATTGGTTATGTTTAGAAGGAAAAACAAGTTGTCATGTGAATTGAAAGACGAGGGTCGTCAATTAGGCATGTGTGATGACATTTATAATATTTGGAGTGGGTACGAATCGGTTGACGATTTGTGCCAACTCTATGCCGACAACATGGAGTTTATTATAAATCACCCAAATTGGAGATTGAATAAAACATTAAAGAAATACGCAAGCGATGAAATACGGCACAAGCATGGTATTTATATTGATGAAAAAGCTACATTAAAGGATGTTGGTGATATGATTATCAATGGCGATTCTGACATCGTGCTTAATGTTGACAATGGTAGCGCAGTTGAGATTTATGTACGTGAGAATAGTAAACTCGACATTTGTTTAAGTAATGGCTCTGTTGCGTATATTAATGTATATGATAACGCTTCTGTTAATATTAAGACGGAAGAACAATCGAAGTGTTTTGTTTATAAGTACGGAGGTGTCGTAGAAAACGCCACTGGGAATGTAACAATAAGGGATAGAATGAATAGATAAACAAAAAAATGGCGGTAATGTTTGATAACTACTGCCATTCCTTGTTTTTATTATTTATCATTTTTTGTATTTATTGTATTGAACAACAAGAACCCCGTCTGACGGCCGTGAATAAAGGGCAATAAGCATAGTTGCCTCTTTTGTGGTCAGAGCGTTAATGAAAGCGTACTTCCCACCGAAATCTCTCGGCACAAGTTCGTATCTTTCTTTCAAGAAATCGGCAATATTAATAATGTTCAATGTTGCTTTTAAGAGAACAAAACAATAATCAAGTTTCCCTTCTTTGAAAACATAATTTACAACTATATCTTGGTTGTCATTAACATACGCCAAATTATTATCCTTATCTAAGAATGGAGTTCCAAGCGTCTTTATGATTTCTTCTTTACTCTTTCCAAAATCAGTAATAGGTTCTTTGTATATAAAATATTGAGGCGTGACAGTTACCTTGCATTTCTTTGTTTTTCCGTTACTCTGCGCAACGATGTAAGTTTCTCCGATATGCGCACTTTCAATCTTCCCGTCTTCTGAAATTGTGGCAACATAAGGATTTTCGCTACTCCATTTCACGTTGGGTGATGATGATGTTATTTGTACAAAGTTGTCTACACCTTTGATTGTTGCTTCTGACAGACTAATAGAAAAACCATTATCATCGTTGTCAGAAGAACACGCAGTGAATGTTACCGCCATAAATAAAACGGTAAGCATTAAAAATAAATACTTTTTCATAATTAAAACATTTTTAGTTAAAGGTTTATGTTTACAAAGATAGCAAATCAATACCACCTTTGCAAACGTTTATGAGATAGTTTTATGAATCACATTGATTTTTCTGCTATTTTCTGTGCATTGAACATTTCAAATATACATCAAACTTTCCAAAACTGCAAAAGTTTCGTTAAACTTTTCAAATATTTTAATATTTGGAGTGTGTTAACGCTTGATAATAAGCAATTAGTGGTACTTTTGTATGACTTGAAAACAGATTTATGGGAAAAATACTTACCGCGCAAGATTTACTTAAAGAAAAGGGTTATATCGAAGAAAAATTTGATACCAATGGCTTTCTACAATGTGTTGCCGATTGGTTCCGCTCTCACAATATTGAAGACAAGCTTCTCATACGCCCCAAACGCTTCATCGAAATGGACAATCCTCCAAAGGGTGGATGGCTTGATATGACAAACGTTGATGAGTGGATAGTTTCGCTTCCGTGGGAACAGCAGTTGCTCATGTTGCAAAAGGGTACCGCTGTGCCATTTATATGGGTTGATGAGCCATTTGTTAAAAATGCCGTATTTACACTAAAGACCATGGCAGGATATGTTGTAAAAAGAGCAAGGAAAGGTTGCTACGAAATATCACTACTTTGATATTATTATGCACACTTAAATAGGCAAAATATAAAAGTTTTGCTTATTTTTTTATACCATAAAAACCAAATTAGAATATTTATTCATTAAATATTGCATAATTATGCAATAATTTGTATATTTGCGATTAAAAAGATGCAAATATGAAATACGAAAAAGTATATATTCAGAAAATTGGCACAGGTTCACCCGTTAAGGAAACCATTGCCGATTTTGACATCTATTGTGCAGATATGCCTTTTAAGTTGTTTGTAGAAGCGAAAGCACCTTCAAAACGAGATTGGTATGATGAGCATGGAGATGACGAATATATACCAAATGGCGGACTAAAATTGAAAGCCTACACCATGGATGTGAGATTTTGTTGCAAAGGCGACAAATACTCTTCAAATGAGAAAATTAAGAAATTCATCAACTATCTTTCAGGATTAGACGGAAGTGGTGCTGAAATGAAGATGTATTGCACATGGACAAAGATTGGTCGTAAGGGTATTCGTTTTGATAAACTTAACGATAAGGCTGAACTTCTTAGAGATGAAGACGGAGATACACTCGTATTTACAATTACCTTCAAGGTAAATGACCCAATTACCGACATAACACCAATTATAGACACACATAACATCGTAACGAATTTAAGGTAACAAAGATAAAAGGATAACACAATGAGCGAATGGGTAGTAAGACATAGCGACGGCAGTACTCTGAAAGATGAACAGGGTAACGACATTATAGTTAAAAGCCTCGAATATAGTGGTTCTTGGATGGGTGATAGTTTCGTTACAATCACCTTTAAGAATCCTGCCCCAATTCTGTTCAAAATTGGAGATTATATTACATATCGAAACGAGGTCTTTGAAATTAATTATGACCCCGGAAAGATAAAGCAATCAAGGCGTAACGAATATGGGGAAGCCTTTGTTTACGACAATGTTAAGTTTAATGCTAAACAGGACGAGTTGGCAAGGACAGAGTTTTTAGATATTGTCCTTCATGACAACAACATACATTATACTGCGCTGACAAAGTTTGCTTTTTATATATCAAGCCTTGATGACTTGTTGGACCGCATACAAGCTAACTTGGATGAGCAATGGGGAAATGGCAAGTGGAAGTTATATAGCCGCAACAGACTACGTTCTGGACAGCGTGGTTGTGATTTATCTGTATGGGATAAAACATACGGCAATGGTATCGCAGACAATGTAATAGATTCTACTTCTATTACAGCAGATAACTTGAATTGTTGGAGTGCGTTGGCTTTAATAAACAGCCAATTTGATGTAAACTTCATAACACGTGGGCGTAATGTTTTTGTTGGCACAGCAGGATTACCTACCACTCATATTTTTGGATATGGGAAAAACAATGGTTTGTATCAGATAGAGCAGAACGCTGATAGTGAACAAGCCATAACAACTCGCTTACGCGCGTATGGCTCGACAAAGAATATCCCAAATAGGTATTATGCGACACTAAATTTGCAAGTTTACGGAACAATAACAAAGATTGTAACGAAACAGGCAGGACAATATAATTACACGGAATTTGAACTTGACTTACCTTTTAAGGATTATTATTTCTTTAACGAACTCACAGCGTATAGTTCAGCGAATAATAGGATATACTATGCTAAAATCAAAGTTAGCAACAAGATTATTAATGCACGCATATACAACGAAAATGGGAAAACTCAAATCTATTCAGAATATGTAGCTAATTCGATAGACCCCGATGATAATACAGACCAAACAGCCATGCAGCAGTTTATCAACTCTGTTATTGTTGGTGCTCGTGTGTATTTCTTATCTGGAGTAAAGAAAGAGAGTTTTCCTGCAACGAACAAGGACTATGCTACCGATAACCTGCCGAATAATATGGCAATTGACCGCCTTATGCTGCCGGGCTTTCCGAATAAGTCATTAAAGCAGTGGTGGGATGAGCAAAGTGCAGAAACAAAGAAAAGAATTTATCAAGGGAACAAACATCATCTGTTCTCTGAAAACAAGTATCGTCCTTATGTTGATTCTACCAATGTTAGTACGATAGGCGTACGTCCAAATTCCGTTTATTTCGACACCAAAGATATTCAGAAAGGTATTGAGGAAATATATCCAACGATTGAGAAGATGGAAATTGGAGGTGTTAGAATAGATGAGGTTCTTTCTGCTAAGCAAATTGAGGATAATGGTGTGTTCAAAGACGGGGCAACGATTCCAAATTTCAGTATATTTTTGAAAAAGGAAATTGACTTCGATATTAATGACCTTTTGAAAAACTCTACCGAGCAACCATACATCTGTATGAAAAACGGAATGTGTGGAGGAAGGCAATTCAAGATTGCATCTGCAAGGAAGTTGAAAGACGGCAGTTGGGAGTTAACTTGTGAAAGAGTACTTGATGATAGCTTAAATTTGTATTTTCCATACAATGATTATCAAATTAAGCCAAACGACCATTTCGTGTTAATTGGAATACCCCTGCCTGATTCGTATGTGGAAGCAGCTTCGATTCGGTTATTGAAATATGCTCTGGCGTTCCTTGACAAAAATGACTATACTCGTTATATTTATTCACCTAAAATAGATGAAGTGTATATGCAACGTCAACACGACAGCGCAATCGCCGATACAACAGACAGCACAACATCTTTACACGACACTATAAAAGAGGGAGATATACTTCAATTTGAAGATGGCGATTTGCATATAGACGGCAAGGTTACCATTGACCAACTTACCATTCGTGAAAACGGAGATAAGATTCCTACATATGAAATTACACTTCGTGAGGATAAATCTGTTGGTACGATACAGAAGATACAAGAGAAAATTAATTCGCTTGAAAGCGGCAATGGCGGAGAATTTTCCAATAATGACGGAGGAATAACAATACCTCAATTACAACGTCTTATTGAGAGTTTTGGTGGAAAACGTTTTATCTCTAAGCTATCCCCCGACACAGCACAAGAATTAATAACATTCTTGAAGGGCCTAAAATTAGGTAACGATTATTCGATAAATGAATTAGGCGAAGCGGTATTGAAAGTTATCACGAGTGCTAACTACAATGCGTTAGAACAGACAGGCTTCGGTATCACACAAACAAAAGATGGCAAGTATCAGCTAAATATCTCGGACTTGAACGTGTGGCGAAAGGCCGTGTTCAATGAAATAGAAAAGCGGAAGTTAAGCTATGTAGGAGGTAATTTTGTATTCAGTGCGTGTGGCTCCAAGATAAAGAAAGTAGAAGATAAGGGTAATGCGTGGCGGTGTTACTTCTATCAGGATGACGGCAGCACGGCTACAACGAACCTTTGGGATGTAGATGACCAAGCGCGTTGTCAGATTTTCAACATCAAGGCAGGCGTATATCAAGGCGTTGCAAATAGGAATTATTGGCGTAAGGTAGTAGCGAAAGGTGACGATTATATTGACCTTTCAAAGACTGACTGTGAGCAAGGAAGTGACGCGCCTTTAGAGGGTGATACGCTTGTTCAGTTCGGCAATAGGACAAAGACTGATAGGCAGAACATAATAGAGATACTTACAACAGGCGATGAGGCCCCTGCTATCGCGTGGTACGCTGGTGTTAACTCTTATTCATTAGAGGGAAAGAGTACATCTGTTATCTCACCGAAAAAAGTCGAATTTGACACAAATTTATTTAGGCTTATCACAAGAAGTGGTGCAAGAGTACCTTTAATCACCGACCGAGGTGCGTGGGTATCGACAGAGAAATACGGCTATTATGATAGAGTGAGCGATAATGGACGATTATGGCTTTGCATCGCACAAGGTAAAGAGGTTACCTCACGCCCGAGTGACAACAACCACGATTGGCAGTTGCAGGTAGACAAAGGTGCAAACGGCACATCTGAAAAGACGTATATCCGCTATTCGGACGATGGAGGAAAGACGTTCACAAAAAGCAAGCTAAATCACATTATCGGTGATATCGCGACCTCTGTTGCAGGAGAAAACAGAAGTGGGCAAGTTGCTAAACAATGGAGTTTCAACCGTTTTGATGCGGGAGAAGTTCTATTGTGTGCTTTGGTTGAGATGAGTGGCAATACAACGGAAAGCCCAAGTATGTATTTTCAAGCGCAACCGAATGGCGGTGTCGGCGGCTGGGATGTCATCAGAACATCTTGGACTAATCTTCAGAACGGCGTGCAAGTATTACAAGCCGTATGTACGCTTCCTAACAGCATGACCGATAACGGCATTCTGAACATGCGACTTGACAACGTTGACGGAACTATAAAGGTTCACGACCTAACGCTTATGTACAGAAGTGACGTTAAAGGTACAGAGCTTACACAGGCTGACATGTTTTTGTCTGGCAAGGAAACAGGCAAGTACATTGGTATAATGTCGTGGGACAAGAAAAACCCACCTCTGGACCCAAGCGCATACACGTGGAGTGCCTTTAAGGGTGAGGACGGCAAGGATGCGGATATATATAGATTAAAAGCAAGCAAGGAATCCGCAAAGGTCACGGCTGACGGCTTATTGGTTTGTGATGCAGCATACACAATAGAACACGTGCAAGGCACAAGTGTTGAAGTGATAACGAGTGAGGGAACAGCAGGCAATAAGCCTTATGTTTCAGCACACACCGACAAGGGCGTGAGTGTTAGCGTTACAGCAGGTGCAAACAACACAATACTATACAAGTTAAACAGCTATTTCGACCTCGCATCAAGGCCTGATAACATCATCGTTGAACTCTATATAAAGGTCGGTGACAGCGCAAAAATTATTGATACACGCGTTATTCCTATTCTCATGGAGGCAATGTCCTACACGCGCATGGTACGCGATATGAGGGAGAATATATCGGCAAATGGGCGTGATATTTCGACTATCAGGCAAACAGCTGACTCGGTATCTGTAAAGGTGAACAACACAGAGGCGCGACTTGAAAATGGCAACTTTGTCGTTAAATCAGATACAACAAAATTTGTGGGTTCCGACGGACAGAAGAAAGTACTCATCAAGGACGGCAAGGTTAGTGCGGAGTTGATTGATGCAAAGCAGATTGTTGCAGAGGGTATTCAAGGCAATACGATAGACGCGAAGAACGCAACATTCAATAACGTGAATGTGAGTGGTACATTAAAGGGTGTTAGCGGTACATTTAGACAATTACAATGTGAAAATTATATCCCCGGCGAAGACCCAACAACGTTGATGTTCGATAGCGAGGGTAAATTCTTAATCCGTGACGGCGACTTAATAATGAGCAGTCAGTTGCAAAGAAAGCCACGCTTGATACCTGTTAATACGTGGGTAATGGGCACTTTTGGTGCGAAAAGGCGCACGACAATGGTTGTTAAAGGAACAACGGCAGATTTCTATTTGAACGATGTTAAAGCAAGCCCATACACGCAAACATTAGAAACAAAGAGCACAACAGACGGCGATATTTACGAAGTGCCATGTTTCTGTTACGACAACTCGGGGCATACCATTTATGAATTTCCTGTTGATACAATAGTGTTTAATATTGATAGCGCGAGTACATTTCGGTATGAGTTAGTTATGTATGATACACAGCGTTGCATGGTCATTAATGCGAATGACAAAGCGGATAATGTGTATATCTATTCTAACGGAGTTCCTGTTCGGTGGGACGGCGGAGAAGTGGCAGAAGTTATAAAGTTACCTATCACTATGCTTACACCGAAAGTACCTGCTGAATTCACAGGAGCAGGGCTTATGGTGGGTGCTTTCAGGGATAATAACTGGGGTAATTTGAAGAATATAGGTGGAGTATAAAATAAACAGATATGAGAAAACTATTTACATGGCTAAAGGAAAGCAACAGATACAAGCACCTGTTAGGTGGTATAGCGATAGGCGCATTTGCAAATAGCTTTTATTGCGCAGCCTATACAGGTATAGGCGTTGCAACGGCATTAGAGTTAAAGGACAAGATGTGGGGTGGCAAATTTGACCTTGTTGATTTGTCATTAACCCTTGCAGGCGTGGCAATAGGTTACGGAGTTAGGATAATGATAATATAAAAAAGGAGAGTGGAAAATGGAAGACGTAAAATTTATTATTTGCAGCGTAGTGAGTGGTGTTCTTAGCTTGCTTGTGCCTATTAAGGACTTCATGATTGCAATGATTATTGTGTTTTCGCTGAATTATCTATTTGGTTGGGTAGCTGGTATGGTACATGGCGAGAGTTGGAGTTTCAAGAAGAGCATGGTATTCTTTTATCATTGTACCCTTTTCTTTGTGCTCACGTCAGCTTTGTTCGTGACAGGGCACTTCATGCACAATGAGGGCGAAACATTAGGAGTAGTAAAAGCCTTATGTGGCATTGCTATTTGGTTCTATGCTACGAATATTGCACGAAATTGGCAAGTGATGCTTGTTGAGGGTACAACGATGCATAAGGTTGCAGGCTTTGTCTATTACATTTTAACGCTGAAAATGGTAGACAAGATACCTTATTTGAGCGAGTATCTAAAGAAAGGAAACACGAGCAATCAAGAAAACAAATAAAGTGGAAATGGAGAATAACAATTGTACATGTAGCGGTAGCCCTTTCAATAGTGGCTATCCGCTAATTAGAAAGCGCGTGAACACTGACCTTTTTTTAGTGTTTGAACTAAGAGAGGGCGACAAAGGCGTAGAGCTAAGCAAGTGCAAGAACTTGTTAGTAAGCATTGTAAAAGAAAATAGCTTAGTCGCTAATTCACGAGCAGAGAATGTGACCATTAACGGCTCGCGAATCGCTGTACAGATAAACGCTAAAGATAACAAGCAGGTAGGTGTTTTTAGAGTATCAGTTGCTTACGATGTCGAAAATGCGGATAGCGAAACAGGCTTTGTTCACGTTGTAAGGGATATTCCAAATGCCTTTGAAATCATCCCTTTGTCTACAGAGGAAACACAGGCGATGGTGTTCGTTGTGAGTAGTCAGGGTGGATTAAAGCCCACTGATGCGAAAGACGGAAAAGACGGCAAGGACGGACGTTTCAAGCGCGTTGTACACGAATCAACAGACACTACATGCACCTTAACACCGAACACAAGGCATGTATGGGGCGAGGTTGAAAGATTGGACTTATCGCTTGAAGATGACAACACAAGCGACTATGTGAATGAATACTCGTTTGCTTTTAGATGTAAGAGCAACGCGCCGACAGCCTTAAATTTGCCTGCAAATCTTGAATGGGCAGAGCGCAAGGTAGTGAAGTTGGAAGCAGGCAAGAGATACGAGGGTAGCATTATTGATAACGTAATAGTATTAATAGAGGTATGAGCATGAATCGCAGACGCCTGTTGTTAAGGCATGAATATGATAAATACATTCATTTTGAAGATAAAGAGGTGGAGCGTATCTGCATAGAAAATTGGGATAAAGATGGTGATGGTAAACTCTCTATGGAGGAAGCAGCTGCCGTTAATTCAATCGGGACTAAGTTTACAAACAACAAGGATATAAGAGACTTTAAAGAGTTCAAGTTTTTTAAGAACATCATAGTATTAGGGCAAGTAATAGGGTCTTATGTATCCTTCTCTAATTGCACGAATCTAAGTTCTCTTGAACTACCCGAGTCACTTGTAACACTAACTTATCAAGCACTTTTAAATACGGGGCTAAAAGAGATTACGATCCCAGTTAATGTGAAAGAAATTACGAGTGAATCTATAGTAAGAAACAAGAAACTTACAGCAGTTATTCTTTTACCAGAAACCCCTCCTAAAATTTTTAATTATTCTGTTTTACAGAGTGAGAATTTAAAATATATCTATGTTCCAGACTCAAGTTTTGAACGATATAAGCAGGAGTGTAGTAGCTTTTGGTTCGCCAAATTAATTCGCCCTCTAAGTGAGTACAAAGGCAATTATTAACAACTAAAAATAAATATTATGATACAATACAGAAAAGGAGATGAGGTGTATAACGGCAGGTTTATTGAGGAAGACGACAGAATGATAATTACCCCAACGCCTGAAATCTTGCTCGAAAAGGGTTACACCCCTATTGATATTGAACCCTCGCAAGAGGAATTACTTGCAGCTGCAAAGGTAGAGAAGATTGCAGAAATCGAAGAGTATGCGGAAAGCAGCAATGTGAATGAGTTTTCGTTCATGGGTATAAAGATGTGGCTCGATGTGAAAACGCGCATAGGTTACAGTATGAGCATAAGGTCAGCTGATGCATTAGGGCTGAAATCAATTCAAATGCCTGTTAACGGAAATATCTATCCTATCGAACTTGAAAAGGCGCGGAAGCTACTTGCGACTGTACACTTATATGCAGACGCAACATTTAACGTCACAAAGCAGCACATCGCAAATGTCAAGGCCCTGCAAAGTGTTGATGAGGTGAAAGCATACGACAACACGAAAGGTTACCCTCAAAAGTTAGTGTTATGAAAGAGTTACTATACGCTTGCAGCATAATAGGCTTTGTCCTATTGCTCGTTTACACAGCTTATATGAGGGTGAAGAAAGGAGGTCCGCTAAAGAGCCTTTCCGAAACAGCGTACATCGCTAAGCAGCCTACTACGTTCACCCTCATAATGTCGCTTGTTGCTTTCCTTATTACCCCTCAACTTATCGCGAAATCAGGGGGTTGGTGGGGCATGCTTGGGATGGCTTACTTCTTTGGTATGTTAATGGTGGCAGCGTCCCCTCACTATCGGAAAGGCGAACATGCATTACACTTTGCAGGGGCACGGCTTGCAGCAGTAGCGTCACAATTCCTTATTCTCATGCGATGCTGGCCTATTATGCTTGTGTGGGTGTTATACCTTATTTATTATATAAGAGTGAGAAAGGATAACACCTTGTATGCAGAGGCATGTTGCATGTTAGCGATGATGATATATTGTTTAAGGTGAAAGAGAAAATGGAAATTTCGATATTGCATCTTTGCACATCAAGCGTGGCAAGGAGATTAGGAATAGATAATACCCCCTCACAAGGGGTTAAAAATCACCTTTTAGAGGTGATAACACTATTAGAGTGTATAGAAAAAGAATGGGATAGTTATTGTGAAAGTCATAATCTCAAAGGTGGAATAATCATCACAAGTGGTTACAGATGTGCAAAGCTGAACAAGGCAGTAGGTGGAGTAAGCACATCAGCGCACGTGATAGGTTACGCCGCTGACATCGTCCCTGAAAACAGAAAGCAGGATGTATTTGAGTATTTCATGTCTACTATCTTTGCTAAAAAAGGGTACAATTTCGACCAGATTATTATTGAGAAATCGAAGTCTGCACGTTGGGTGCATGTAGGAGTAAAAAATATTAAAGGGCAACAACGACAGCAATGTTTTGCCATTAACGTAAAATAAAAAGTATTATGAAAGTAAGCAAGATATTAATAGAAAAAGTGATGTCCTTTGAGGGTTGTAGATTAGTAGCGTATCAGGATGTAGCAGGAAAGTGGACTATCGGTTATGGCAGCACTATCAACGTGCGTGCAGGTATGCGAATAACACAAGAGGAAGCTAATAAAAGATTGGAATTTGACCTTGAAACGGCAGCAATCGGTGTAAACAGATTAGGCCTATCCCTTACACAGGGGCAATTCGACGCTCTTGTAGATTTTGCGTATAATCTCGGAATAGGCAATTTGAAAAGCTCTACACTTCTTAAAAAGATTAAGCAGAAAGCGGATATAAGTGCGATTAAAAAGGAATTTCTAAGGTGGAACAAAGCTGGCGGAAAGGTACTTGCAGGACTGACTGAAAGACGAAAGTGGGAATCTAAAAGGTGGGAGGAATAGTATGCGATATGAAGATTATCTAAGGCAAATTATCTTTGCTTTTATGCTTGCAGCAGTTTTCATTATGCTAATGATGCTACAGAGTTGCAGGACGAAATATGTGAATGTGCCTGAATATCACAACGTGTATATAAATAAACACGATACGTTAACAAAGCATGATAGCATCTATCAGAAAGAGTTTGTCGATAGATACGTAAAAGGCGATTCGGTGTTTCTCACAAAGACACAAGTAGATTACCGATTTAGAAATATCTACAAAACGTTGTATCGCGACAGCATCAAGGTTGATAGCCTCCGTGTTCCTTACCCCGTTGAACGAAAGCTGAATAAATGGGAAAGCCTTAAAATGGAGGTCGGCGGTTGGGCTATCGGCGGATTATCAGCTGTTGTAATAGCACTTATAGCGTATATTGTAGCATGGTTGGTTAGAAGATACAAATAGTCTTATATTTAAGTTGTTTTTTAGTTATTAGTTATTTATTTTTATGTTTTAGTCCGTGAAGGATAGAAACAAAAAAGGTCGGCAACCCAAGCGAGGGAAACCGACCTTGTTTTAGTCAAAAAGGTATATTTCTTTTTTTACGCAGCAAAATCAACCTTTTTATCTTTTTCTTTTTCATATATCCACATCCAATCGGCATCGTTATCCCATGCAAGTTTATCACTGCCTCTTGTGAGCATATTCTTATTATAGAGATATTCTTTTGTTCTGCCGTCTCGGTAAATAATTACCCTACGTCTGTTTTTAGGCTTCTCTCTCATAGACTTCCAAGCGACTTTTATAATATCATCCATTTCGTTGTAGGCAGCCACCTCTCTTGCGTGGAGTTTTTCTCCGTCAACCATTGCCATGTTTATTGTGTCACGTCCAATTTTAACACTCTCATTGCTGACAATTTCAGCTTCGAGTGAATCGTAATTTCTAATAAATGAACGCATCCACTGACTGACGAAATTATAAGCCAACACGTTCGACGTGTGTTCGAGGATTTCTGAAAAGTCTATCGTTGTCTTTTCTTTTACCTCCTTGCAGATAGCTTCGTAAGTATCTTGTGCCATGTATATAACATTTGCAGCGGCAACAAGATGAGAATATAGTTCGGCGTCATTTTTACTTATTCCATTTTTGCTAATAACAAGATATATTGCATAACGTAGCTTCTCATACTTTTCTTTTACATCATCCCAAACTTGTGCGGATAATTCCTCAAAATATTCAGGAACTGCAAAATATTCGCACATGTAATTAATGTTTTTCCTAATTGAAGATTGGAGCAATCGAAAGTTTTTCTTGTTCTCAAAGCGATATTTACCATTCTTTATCATATTGTCCTCTAACAACAATAAAGCGTTATCGGATATAATCAGAAAAGGGAAATAGAACTCTGCCATTAATTTCTTACATGTCTTAAATGAATCAAAGAAATCATCATGTGTTATATTATCATGAACATAGATGTTGATTTTCTTTCCAAACATTGTTACTCCGATTCGCTTTATCGGATATGTTAATTTTGCATCCATATTATCTTTATAAATTCTATTATCGTTTTAAATATTACTGCAACCAAAAGAGCTAAAGCAGCGAGCAAACATGGTGATATAATAGGAAGAACGATTATCCACCACGAAATATGAATTACACCTATAACGCGTAATACCGCAAGCGAAAAGAATATCGCTATATAGATAATTGTTATATCCACTTTATTGTCGTGCATCGCTGATAAACTCTTGATATATCTCTTTTCTCACTTCTTCATACTCTCTCTTGTCGTGTTCAGCATCAAGTTTTGCGATTTCTCTTAGCCTTGCGCGGAAACATCGTGGAAAGATTCTCTTGTTTAGTGATTTGGCAGCGTTCAACCAATAGGCGCGCTGCTCTTTATATTCTTGTTCTGTCATTTACTCTTCTCTCCTTTCAATTCTTTAATTAGCGCATCGGCAAGCCTTACAGAATACGTTGCAACATCTTCGGCACTTGGGTTTGGGTTAACTCCATCTATAATAGGTGCAGTCAAAATGCTATTCATTGCTTCTTTTGCTAATTCGTAGCGGCGTTGTTCCCAATCAATAGTACTTTCCATAAAATCAAGTTCACTCTTATGATAACTTTCTTGTTTATCATTGCACCACCAATAAATTTCGTCAACGGCAGGGTTAGGGTGAACTGCAAACTTTACATCTACTACCTCGCCCGTATCTTTTACTTTTGCTTTCATATCTTCATTCTCCTATCTCTTCGTGGTACTTTCGCAATGTTTCTTTCACACGCTTTGCAGCTCCTTCGGCCTGCTCTTTCGTTCTGAAATAGTTGAAAGCATCCCAAATTTTATTATCGAAAGAACTATAAGTATCGTTTATATTTCTTATTGCTAAATTAACATCAATCCAATAATAGTATTCACAGCGCTTTGCTCTCCACCTAATTTTCTCCACTCGCTTCTCTTCTGCATTCCACCGAAGTCCCTGCTCTTTCATCTTATCGAAAAGGAGTTGCTTTTCTTCGTTTGTGGCAAGGCGTACATCATCTTTATGCCCACAGAAAGACAAGCTATCTTTTGTGGGTACCTCAATAGCATAGCCGGCCGAATCGCTTACATATATATGGCATACATAATAGCCGTTTTCATTATATTTTTGTTTTGATTCGTCTTCTCTGAATATAAAGACCACCTTATTATCAAACAGTGAGGTTAGCACATCCCCATCCTTAAACTCTTGTGTTTTTGCTTCCTCTTTTTTCTCTTCCTCAAAGACAACCACATTGTCATTGATTACCGCCTTGCAGCCTTCGGGGATTTGTAGGCTATCCCCTGCCTTTAATGTTATTTCCATAATTGTTTACTTTTTATGTTTCTTTTTTCTTTTACTTGCATAAGGTGTTGAACCTGCACGCGACTTGCTTTTCCTTTTGTTTAATAAGAAACTGCAATCTATCATTTCTACATGTGTTATTAGAATGCCATATTTAACTCTTAATTCTTCCATACGCTAATCAACTAATTCAAAACTATACGCAACCACAAGAGGGTTACTCTCCCAAGTGCCTTTATCACTTATTTTGTTTTCTTGCATAATTATTATGACCGACAACATATCTTCTTTCTCTACCATATTGGCTAAATCTTTTAATTACGGTTCCACAACCACAAGAACACTTCACTTCTTCGTCTGGTATTACTCTCCTTAATGGGGTAGTTAGTGCTTTGTCTACGCTCCAATGATACATATCTATCCTTGCTTTGATTGCAACTGATGATATTTTTACTATATCCGCCCATTCGGACAGAGTTTTAGTTTGTCCTTTGTACGTTAATAATCGATTATTTCTTTTATTATTTGCTTGCACTTTTGCAGTTGTCCACCTACAATTACTTGGTTCATAATTTCCATTAACATTGATTCTATCTATAGACAACTCTTCGTTATATCCATTGTGAAGTGCCCAATCTCTGAAATCAGAAAACGAATCTATCCATTCTCTACATACAGATATTCCTCGCCCACCATAATTTTTATAGCCTTTTACATTACAATTATAGCATCTACTCAACATGTGTTGCCATGTCCTAAATAACCTTGTTTTTGTATCTCCATGCTTTGTGTGGAGCTTCGATTTTACATCTAAAGCAAGGCAGCCGCATGATTTTGTGTGTCCATCTTTCAAATTATAAGCTATAACATCTAATTCTTTTCCACAATCACACCTGCAATGCCATGTTGTATTTTTACCTTTCTTATTTCCTTCATACAACACAACAAGCCTTCCGAATCTACTTCCTGTGAGGTCTATCTTTCTCATTTTTTTCTCCTTGTCATTGTCTTTGTTCCGTTCAGCACTGCTTGTGTCAGACAAAACTTGTCATTAAACATTATCTTTTTCATATTTCTTAAGTTTTTATTCAGGCAACTCAGGTATTTCCATCTTTTATTGATATTTTCCCGTTACTTCTTGCTATTGTGTGCGTGTTCTTGTCATGCTGCATTATGGCAAAATCTATACTCTGAATCAAGTGGGGATAACTTTTATTTGCCATTGCTCGTGCTAATCCAAGAGCTTCTCTAACCTTATAGTCTGTATTCGCGTCAACGATATAATACAGACCTTTTGAAGTATCTATATTCATATTCTTATTTCTTTAATTTTATCTCCACTTCCTGCGGAGAGTTTTCAAATGTGACTTCGGGAAACTCCGAATTAGGCAGCTCTAAATCTGCGTCTCTCTCGGAAGTCCAAAAGTAGGTTGGTATGTCTCCTTTATCGTATGTATCTAAAATAGGCTTTTGCGTAAACAGCCATAGCCCGTCTTTATCTCTTGCTACCCATGCTTTCATTTCTCGCCTCCTTTCACCATTTCAGGGTTATCTGTTACATTACCTATCACAATTTTACCAAATTCGTTTATCCACTTTTTTGAAATCATATTACCTTTTTCCCAATTGTCGTGAACTAAAGGACACCACGCTGTATAAGAACATATGCTATCGTCATATCTAACAATGTGCATTATCTTTGAATCATGCTCATCTTGCAAAATATCCCCCTCAAAGATTTTATTCCCGTTGCAGTCTTTCAGCCCTGTGTATTGACCGATGGTGTCGGGTTTTACTCTTATGTTGGCAAATAATTGTTCGATAGCCGCTATTCCGTAACCCGTTGAAGAATGTCTCAAATCCCCATATACCCACTCGTTGTAGTAAGACTTTCCTCTGAATAAGATTTCTCTTTTCATATTACTTCTTTGTGTTTATTGATTGAACCTTGCGTGTATAACTAATTTTCCCTTGCATTGTCGTATATTGATAATAAGTCATTCCATTCGCATTTGTAAAGTATACTTTATAATTACCATCGATAAACCGATAAACCTTTACGCCGTCACACTCAAACAAGAACTTAACATCGTAGTCTTTCAACCTTTGCTCGTACTCCTGTTTTCGTATCTGCTCCTTTGTCAATTTCGGCTTAGGTGGTTCGTGGTTATTTACACAAGACGCGATTATAAACGCTAACACTGATAATAAAATTAGTTTCTTCATATTACTTTTCTATTTTTAGTTCCTTAAACACTCCACCCTTTCCGCCATTATGACTGGAAGAAAGTTCTTTCAGTCCGTGACAAACTAATCCGCAATCATATTCTGTATAAAACGCGCAGTCTTTACAATCGTCACTTTCAGTTGTGAATATATACTGCTTATCGTTAATTGTTATTCCGTTCATAATTATTTATCTTTACTATCCAAATAAACTGCTGAAAACATAAGAATGAATGTCACAAAAAGCAAGATAAAAAAACATCTCGCAATCACATCTACGTGTGCTACCCATGTAATATCCCAATTTACAAAGGCAAACACCATGTAAAGGACTATAAATAAAATAACACACATTTGTAATAATACTTTAATCATATTTTAATCCTCCTTTTCGTTATACGGACGTGAAATCCATATTGGCTCTGACTTTATAAACCAACCCTCTTTCAACAACTCCGCACGTGATTTTGGCTCGGTCATTTCAAAGGATAAATTCTTTCCACAACGAGCGCAATTACACTCCTTAATCACTACGTATTTGTGCTTAGGCCTAAGTACTGGGGCTGCGTACATTTCCTCAACATGTACGTGTCCGAATAGTCTACAAATTAGTTTCTTAATCATAATCTTATGTGTTTCTTTATGTACTCTTTAATTTCGTTTTCAGACTTAAAGTAAGGCATCTCCTTATTGATTTGGGCAATAGCAGTCTTTGTTGCTAAGTTCCAAACTTTAACTATAAATGAAGATGATGGGTGTTCATCTGCCCACTTTGCTCCCTCTGTGAAGTCATCACACCCTGCGTTCAGGTCGCCACTGTGTCCGCCGTCCGTATCAAACGAATACGCAAGGGCGGCTTGTCTTATTTGTTCTTCTCTTTTCATAGTTTTTATAAATCAAACAATTCTAATTGTCGAGGGTTGAATACTTCTTTATAACGAGCAATCTTACACATAGCCTCTTTAAGTGTTGGAAGTACGGATGAACCCCTAATTTCGGGTTCGTTACTATCGTCATCATCTATATCTCCGCCCCTGAATTGAATTTCGTCTATAACGTGTTGGCATTTCTCTTCTAAGGAATTTAAGGCTGCATCGATAGCTTCTTTCTCTGTGTTATACCCACCTGTTGGTGTGTCAACATAGCGTGCGCCACGACAACCGCCTTGCGTCCAAAAAGTATAATGAAGTCCGTAATCCCACCGCCCGTTGTCTGATTGTGCCGTTGCGACTTCAAAGAAATTTGTTTTATTAGCCCATTTTATCTTGACATTCGGCGTTAAGCATACATCGCAAATATTGAAGCCAAACTCTTTATATCGATGCACTATTTCGGGTCTGTCCTCCAAATGTAAGTATTCGCCCCATTCTTTGAAAGTGAAATTTTGCCCCGTGCATTTGCAGCTATGGTGAATATCTTTGCTCATATCAGTATCTGAATTTCGTAAAATGAATAATCGCCAAAGGCCTTGGATGGTCGTAGCCGTTGAACCATTCTACCCAATCATTAAGCGAAAGGCCATCATTTTTAGCGATTGAGACTATAGAAGTCCATTCATTATCTGTGTACGGAAAACGGAGCCTACAATCTGTGAACTCAAGCCTTTGTATACCAACGCCATTCTCGGCGGTAAGCATTGCTATTTCCACCTGCTTGCTCCTATACGGCTTACCAGTCCATTGCCGAATAGATAATGCAGCTCGACCCTCTTGTACTTCCTTGATGCGTTTCTCCCATAGTGGGTAATTCGCTCGTATAGTGTGTATCTTCGCCAAGGACGGAGTATCATAATCTGTAAGCCCCTGTCCAAGCAGGAACTTCTCTTTGAAATGTGTTTCTTCTCCTGCTCGTTTGTGATTTGCAAGGAAATGCCTTGATAGTGTGATTACGTATGTTTTCATAATTCAAAATTATCTTTACTTATATGCCCAACTTCTTCCATTAACTCTGTAACATCTTTCATAGTTAGTGTGTATTCGTGCCACTTCAATAGCACCTCACCATCTTCATATACAACAGTTGGCTTGTCGTCTTTCTCAAAGTGATAAAAAATAAGCCAACGTCTTAACTCTTTCATCCAATCTTCAAGCCTTGATGCTTGAATTTCTGTATTTGAAATTACACTTCTTAAACTCATAATCTTAACATCTATTTAGAAACCTACCGCATTAAACCAATTCATAAGTTTACCATTGCTTTTTAACCGATATTCCCATCTACCTGTAATGAAAAAGTGTATGGGGCTTGTTATCAACATAATTATAAATGTAATGAAAGCAAAAGGCATAGATAACCTAACAAGCAGAGATACGGGTTTCTTTTCGGTAGTGTAAAATTCAATACCAAGTTTTCTAAACCTATCTACCATTTCTTCATTACTTACATTTTTAAGTTCAGGAAATGTTTCCTCAAACTCAGGAATATAGTGCATATACCCATTTGACCATACTCGTCTTAATTCTGTAAACATAATTTTTGAACTCATAACCCCAATGCTTGTTTAATTCGTTTCTTATGGTGTTCGTTGGCTGCCTGCTTGGTTGCAGAAAGTGAAGCATAACAATTGATGTATATGCTATTACAGAATAAATTAAATTTGTTGCTATAAGCAAATTCTATCCTGTAGGATAGGCCAAAAGAAAATGCCGCAGTATAGGTTCCATCTTTGAAGACATTTACCCATTTCAATTCGGGTATATTCTCCACCACGCTATCACGCCCTGCGTTGAAAGCTGCCTTGATGTCATCTACCGAAAAAGCGTATTCAAAACCTTTTGTAAGTGATTTAAAAGGTTCTTGTTTAATCTTTCTATCTAAATACTCTTTTGCTAAATCTTTATGTTTCATTACACTTTCTCCCAACCTTTAGGCACAAACTCATTATCTTCCATGAGTTCAGCTTTTTGAATTTCTCTGCATCCACGCTCAAATACTTCTATCGGCATATTATCATCTTGAATAGCACGCGTAACTAAGTCGGCGTGAAAAACGTTGTAGTGCTTCAACAATAATTCGTTGATTTTTTCAAGTCCTAAATTTTTCATAGCAAACATTCTTTTAATTTGTTTTTATAATCTTTTTCCGCTATCTCCTTTGCCTCCTCAATCGTGTTGCAGACACGAATAAAACTATCATTGTATTTCAAAATGTATAAATTACTATAAACATTTCGGTAAATATCATAAGATGTTCCGAAATTCGTGCGTCCTGAAATATTAAGAGGCTTTTCACACCAGTCCAACCCTTTTGCGTCTTTTACAGCCTTGTGTTGTCCAGCTGCATAGGCAAGGTTTAAGACCCACCCTGCTTTTGCAACAGAAATTTTCACTCCATCATCAGCTTTACGGAGAAGGAGGTTTTTCAACTTATCAAGTGAGGATAATTCTTTTTGTTTTTCCATAATCGAAAATTAGTAAAATGTTATACGTAATGAAATGAATGGCCTTTGACCTTTATACCATGCTTACAGCTTACGCAAATTTTAGAACTTGGGATATTTAGCGAAACACTCGTTTCTTTTAACGATTGATACATTATTGAGCGTCCATTTATCATTACTGATACCTTTCTACATTTACTCATCGTTGTTGTTGTATAATCCGTGAATATTCTGCTGTACGGCTATTAATCTCGTGCATGCTATCAACTTTCTGTTTAAGGCTATCGTATTGCCACTCTGCTGTCGTTAACTTGACTTTCATGTGCATATAGCTGAAAAGCCAACACATTGATATTACAACGAGCAATACCAAAGCGATGACCAACAAACCTCGTTTTGTTAATCTGCACCATAAATTCTTAATCAATTCAGCTATTCCTAAAAATAGAAATACGAATGTCTTAGCGAAGCAACAACCAGCTTTATGGAAATTGCCTTTTTTGTTCTCTGAAAAATCTATCATAATAATTTTATTTATCTTTGCGAAGTAATATTAGTTGTTTACATATAGGGCAATGCAATCTCGGTATTTTACAAGATGTATAATTTGTATCAACCAAATCTTTTATATCCCATTTGAACTCACATCCACAAGTGGGGCAAGTTATAATCCTATTCGGTACTTTTATAATCTTCATTTATTTACCCCCTGTTTGATTTCCCATTTATGGTTACCTTTCTTACGATAGCGTGAAGTCTGTCGACCACTCTATCGCCGTATTTCATCTTCAAATGCTCATCGTCTAAGTTGGTGGAGAATATCAGCAGTTTGCCATCACGTTCTGCCATATCGACCAACTCTGCAAATGGCATTCGCTTGTTTCCGTATATGTTTGAAACGTCCTCCGTTCCCACATCGTCAATATAGATGATGTGGTTTCGGATAATCTCATCGGGCGATTTATTGAGTTCGTTTGCCGTGCAGATTGTTACCACCTTTCTGCAATAGTGATTAAGCAGTAAAGGAATAATCCTCATACCTATCAGCGATTTACCAACACCGCAATTACCAACGAGCATTAAGCCTTTGCCTTTGTTATCAGTTAGCCACTGGACTATCTTCTCATAGTCAGCGTTCCACTTTGCAGCGTCACCGCAAAAGTACTTTAATCCTCCTTTAAGGTGCGCTCCTGCATTCGGTACGCTAATTTGCACCTTATCAGGAAGAGGTTTATACGTTGTATCTCGTAACCACTCAATAGCGGATTTGAAGTCTATTTGTTCCATTTACCAATCGCTGTCTTTGTCGTAATTCATTTCAGATGATTTGAGAGCAGTAGTACTCTTTGGCACTTTCTCCCTGCTTGCCCACGTCTGTAACCTCTTTGATGTTTCCCACGTCTTTTCAAGTTCAAAGCGCATCTTGGTTCCTGATTTATTCTTTTCAGTCCAATAGTTGAAGAAAGCACGTATTGTTTCTTTTGAGTATTTTTCGACATAAGGAATGAGGCTTACGCCAAATTCGTGTTCTCTTTCTTTAAGACTTCTTTTGCTCTTTGAAAGAGTTGTTTTATTTTGGGTTGCCTTTTGGGTTGTATTTTGGGTAGTTTTCTTTCTTCCAACTTTGTAACTATCATAATTACAGATAGTTACAAATGTTGATTTTGGGTTGCCTTTTGGGTTGTCTTTTGGGTTAGTTTTCTGTTTTACGTCCAAAAACACGCAACCTTTTTCATGTAATGATGTTAACACAGACCGAACGTTTTGCCTTGTTATTTCGCACATATCAGCAAGCGCACGTGTCGTAATTTCGACCACTCCTTCATCATTTGCCATAAGGAGCAACCGCAACATTACAAGCTGCTCTCGTGGCGTAAAATCTTCAAGGAACCTTTCATTGAGTTTAATCATTTCTGCAACTCTGGTATTTTTTAGTTCTTTATCCCTTGTTGTTTTCTTGGTCATCAAGCAAATGCTGTAAACGCCAGTATTCTATTACTCCATAACGCCAATAACGCTTATATTTTAGCCAGTATTTGTAAACAACAAGCAGCACATTCTCTTTATCTTCAAATGTGTTGCAAAAGCCCACAACATGACATTTGCTTCGGTTATTATAAAAAGTCGCCCCTATACCCAAATTCTCTACTTTCCTTGCCATTGTTTAAATTTCCTTTAAATTAAACAAATCTGCCTGTGTCATACCCTCAAACCAATCAGGATTAAAAGGGTTGCAGCTGTAGAACCTTTCGTACTGTTCCTTGGATATTTTCCACTGATTTTCGTCATATTGGAAGGCCCAGCCAGTTCCGAACTTCTCTACCATCTTATCACGTGCATCGCTGTAAGTTTCGGCTTCCTCTACGTGGTAGCAATTGTGGCGTTGAGCGTCACTCATCAGAAATGTAAAATAATATCGTTCCATACTATAAGCTATTAAAATAAGTTTCATAACTAACGAGCCTAACGTTGTTCTTCCGCAACTTTTTAGCAACATTTTCCATGTCTTTCTTTTTACCTTTGTAGGCAAGTGAAAAATCATGTGTCCACCAATATTTCTTTGATTTTCGTCTATCAACAAGCATAAGTGTTGTATTATCCTTTCTACTGTTTTGGATAATTAGATATAGACCCTTTTCTTTTTTGTTAAGGCAATGTTTCTTGCGATGTGAGCGTATTGTCGTGTCTATACCAGCAAGAGTTGCTATAGTATGTAGTCTATCAAATTCTCTTTCTGCTATATATTCTGCATAGTTCATATTCGCCTCATAGTCATCATATATTTCAGACAAATGTTCTGCTTCTGTACACATAATTATCTTCTTTTAGGTTTGTTCTTTCGTTTTCTATTCCTTTTGTTTGCGTAGGGCGTTGAGCCGCTGCGGTTCTTTTTAGGCGCACATACAACTTTGTGCAGATACTCGTCTGCAACATTCGGTCGAATGATAAATGGGATATAGTCAGTAAATTCTTCCATAGTCAATATATTCGCTTAATAATTCTCCATATTTAGTAGAAAATGAGGTTTCATAATCTCCAATGCATGGTTGGTATTTATCTATTCGACCTAAAACTTGTGTACGTACATACCTCAACCACTTTGTTCTAAGTGGCATACCACTTCTATATGCTTTGCAAGCCTTTTTAATCTTGCGTGGGATTAGTTTGCTCATAACCCTAATGCTTGTTTAGTTCGTTTTTTATAATCTTCGTTGGCTGCTTGCTTAGCTTTTAAAAGTGAATCATAACAATTGATATATATACTATTACAGAATAAATTAATTTTTTTATAAGCAAATTCTATCCTGTAAGAAACGCCAAAAGAAGATATTGCAACGCATAGTCCATCTTCAAAGACTTTTGCCCATTTCAACTCTGGAATATTCTCTAACACGCTCTCGCGCCCTGCGTTAAATGCTGTTTCAATATCTTCTTCTGTGAAGACCTTGTTTTCTGAAAATGACATTTCGTTTCCGCTAAGCCTGCCTTGCAATCTTGCAGTAGCATACTCTTTTGCTAAATCTTTCTGTATCATATTGAATTTGTTTTATTAATCTTCTAATATTTTCTCTATTTCATTCAAGGAAAGTTCCGAAAACATGTTAAAAATATCTTTAACAATGTAGGGTTCGGAAGCCATAATGCGTGCAGCAACATGAAACTTCCTATTAGTGTCTTTTATCTCCATATTGATTTTATTTTAGTTATTACTCTCCATGTATTTTGGAGTCCAATAAGGGTCATTGTTTTCCTCCGCAGAAGCAAACATTGTGCATAGGTATCTAAACCTATCTACAGAAACATTTTCATCCTCTATAAGACTGCGTAATTTCTCTGTGTGAAATTCGTTAAAGTCGTAATCTAAGAAGATGTTTAACTTCTTAAACGTATTATTTGTCATATTTTCTATTTTAAGTATTTCATCGGATTAATCATTACATTGCCAACATGTGGCTTGAAATACTCGTCATTGAGTTTAATCATAGTTTGATGATTTCGTCTGTACTTATTGTTTCAAGCGGAGACCATAACAAGTCTACCTCCTTGCTAAATTCAAAATCATCGCCATCAGAATCGTCCCAGCATTGATAATATTGGTTCCAAACATTTACTCTAAACAAGCCATTTGAGAGAGTAAGGCAAGTAACGTTACCCTTATTGTCTTTAAGAGACGGCAATTCCTCTTTTGAATCGTGCCAATTAAATATTGTACCACTTTTAATAATAGTTCTTTCCATATTATTGCTATTTTAGATTTATCATCGGGTAGATTTCGACTTTCCCATTCAAGGGCTTGAAATGCTCGCAACGAATAAGCGTGCTTGCCACCTCGCGCTCCTTTGTTATTGTACATTCTGAAACAATGGGATTGACTGGTTCTGACCGCATGAGGTAGGCATTGGCACACTCAAAACACGTATGTGGTATTAATAACTGTTTCTTACTCATTGAAATAATACATTCGTTAATTGTTTACCATTACTGAACACCGCCCACTTTCCTTTGCCGTTAGTGTCGATGAGTTTCAAGTCCTCAACCTTGCCAAACCGGTTGATGTTTCCACAAAGGTCTACAAACCACGCTTGCTTGTCCTTATATGGTCGTATCTCCCTACCTACTATCTGATAATACATAGCAAGCGACATTGTAGGGCGTGCCATAACCACCGTATCAAGCTCTGGATAATCAAATCCAGTTGTCAATACTCCTACATTCACAACCACCTTTATTTTACCACTCTTGAAGTCGTTTAATATGCGTTCACGTTCTGCCTTTGGTGTCGTACCCGATACCATTTCGCAGCAATCAATGCTTTGTGTCAGCCGTTCTGCCTCTTTCAAAAAGCGAGTAAAGACTAATATGCCTTTCCTTACTCCGCCACGCTTTGGCGAAAGCAACCGCTTAACAATGCTGACTAAATAGCCATAGAAGTCAATTCTTTTGTATTCTGCTTCTACTGATTTATCTGTATAGTCTGCACCCGTTGAATTTGTTTGCAGATTGTTTTCATCCCACCCTAATGGGTTCATTTGGAAGTAATCTATCTTTGAAAGAAACCCCATATCAAGTAAAGTTGATATTTGCACTTGATAGATGACCTTTGAGAAAATCAATGGACGGGTACGAGTAAGGAACTTTAGCATTGCACCAAAGCTGCTTGAACTTAATCTGTAAGGAGTAGCAGTTAATCCTAACACCTTGCACCCAGTAGCGTGTATAAACTCTTCGTACATACCACCCTTTGCGTTTACGTAGTGGCACTCGTCTATGATTACGTTATTGAAATGCTGAAAGTCATCTGTGTGTCTTATCACGCTGCCTATTGTCGCAAAGGTGATACGGCTTATATTCTTTGAATTAAATGAAGCTGAATAAACAGAGCAATCAAGTACTCCATAGGAGCATAGCTTCTTGTAGTTTTGCTCAAGTATCTCTTTTGACGGCTGAAAGACAAGCGTATGTCCTTGCAGTCTATTAGCGATGTCAGCTATCACAAGCGACTTACCGCTACCCGTAGGCAACACCATTATAGCGTTATACTTTGCTTTCTTATCATTAAAAAAGGCTACCGCTGTATCGGAAGCCTTCTGTTGGTAGTCACGAAGTTTATACATCATATCCTTATCCCTTTTTCTTCACTCAATTTCTTAACTAATACTGAATAATACTTAATCAGCTGTTCAAGTTCAAAGCAAGACCACTTTTTTGTCTGATGTGCTTTGACTTCTAATAATTGAAAACGCTGTATTCCTATCTTTCGGATAAGGTTCTCACGATAGCCGATGAGGTGGTCGGCTGAAAACCTATTACAAAATCTACATTCGCTATTGCAATTCTCCTCATCGAAGCGAATTGACATGTGCCGTCTCGAATGGTAATGCCCACAGTCGGATTGGTCGAAAGGCTTTATCTTTCCGCACGATATACACCTGAATGTCCCGTTAGGAAAAGTATCTCGCAATCTGATATACTGACTAAAAACCTTGTCCAGTTTCTTAACCAAAGTAGATTGACTTGCTTGCCGTTTCTTTGGTTTGTTTGTTTTCTTTTTCTTGATATAGTATGGCATTACTTAAATCCCCATTCTTTCATATAATCAAACCTTTCTATGCCTTTGAACTCGTCAAGTTCTTTTGGACTAAGAACAATTTTGTTAT
>ERZ651108.207-NODE-207-length-31664-cov-8.773356_pt1 | contig 31664 bp, 49 predicted proteins | sample MGYA00512173_ERZ651108 | MGnify/ENA metagenome assembly ERZ651108 | reverse complement strand
GGTCGCGCGTTCGAATCGCGCAGGAGGCACCAAAAACCCAAGGTAGATGGCTTGCTGTCTACCTTTTTTGTTAAAATTTTTATCAGCTGCCTCCATTTTGCCTCCAAACTGTATGGCTACTGTAAAAGTAGAATACCTGTTCGAATAAAAGTTTTAACTATTTAGATAGGCGATTTACCTCGATATATTCAAAAAAAGAGAATCGAAGGGGAAACATTGTTGTTAACCGTATTGAAACAATCGATGAAGAAAAGTGGCTAAATTTACCTTTACAAATTCCCAGTTAAACGGCTTGTTGTAAGGCGTTTTAAGGCGCATAAATTACGAGTTGGAGTATTTACCCATGAAAAAAGCCCCTCTCGTCAAAACGAGAGGGGTAAATATTACTTAATTCCAGCGATGTATCCATCGTCATTGGTTGTGACTGTGATGTCGCCTGTAAGAAGCTTTCCTTCCTTATCGAAGGCACAGATATTGTCTGCTCCGACTTCGTAAAGGCAATCTTCAACTCGTGAGCCATCGTGGCGTAGATAGTACCAGTCATTATCTAGCTTAAGCCAGCCGGTAATCATGCGCCCTGTCTCGTCGAGGTAATAACGCTTGCCGGCACGCTCCTGCCAGCCAGTCGCCATGCGCCCGTCAGAGCCTAGCAAATACCAGCTTCCGTTGTACTCAAGCCAATCGCCCGATTCAAGTGCGCCAGTCTCGCCGAAGTGCCACCAATACTTCTCAGAGCCTTCCCAAGAAGCGTGAACCCAGCCGGTGAGCATCCAGCCTTTCTCGTTGAAGTAGTACCACTTATCGCCGACCTTATACCAGCCGATGGCGTACTCGCTCGATGACTCGCCCGTCTGGTACCACCATGAGCCTTTGCCGTCGGTATGCCAGCCAACTTCAGAAGTTGTGCGGGTGCCGGTCATGACCTCATACCAGTAGCAGACGCGCTCCATAAAGTGAGTATTCTGAGAGCCGGCAAGCTCGCCAGGGCAAGCGGTTGCCACGATCTGTTTGTGTGGGCGAACGTTGCCGCCCCAGCGTGGATATCCGAGCCCGTACTTAATGAGAAGAGCGGCCACGAGGTGTGCGCCGCTCTCTAGAGTAGCTTCAGAGACAGTCCAGGGCGATGTGGAATTATTAGCGTGCTCGATGGAAATACTCTCGCAATTAGCAACCCAACGACCACACGCCCATGCGGTGTTGCTCTCCAGAACGTGCTGGGTGATAGTTCCTGCGCCATCAACAGAATAGTGTGCGCTCTGTGCCTGCATTCTATCCCACATTGCTGTAATAGCTGCACCGTCTAAGCCTGTAGCAGCTTCATGGTGTACCACGATATACTGCACAGAATGACCGTCTCGCCCAGCTGAATATGCTGACGTTGGAATATACGCGTCGGCGGTAATCTGACCTGCAAAATCAGCCATTAGTGCGCCTCCGCGTCCAAAGGGCTTACACTAGGCTTGGTGTATGTCATTGCACGCTCTGAATCGCCAAAGCCTTTGGTTGTTGGGTCAGTAACAACGCCAAGAATAGAAAGCACAGCAAAAGCAGCGTTTACAATTGCGGTGAGTTGCTGTCCTAGATTTGCAAAGTCCCAGGTGTAACCAAATGGCACTGCGCATACCTGGATAAGTAGAAGTACGGCAGGGATAAGAGCCAGCCAAAATGCTTTGTTACGTGCACGAACAGTTAAGTTAATCATGTTTACTCCTTAAACAATTTTCAGTTTCCAGTAATTGCCTAGTGGGTATGCGCCTGTTCCAGACGCTCCAGTCTCCCCGCCTGTGTACGGGTCACATCCTCAACCACAGCAAGGCGGGTGTCATGAATAGATAGGGTGTCGCGAATATTAGTAATCGTCTCGTCAGTGCGTGCCATGTACGCCGTGAAGGCTTTCTGTGTATCGTCTAAGTCACTCTTGAGCTGCTTCACGCCTTCTTCGATGCGTACCAAGCGCATTGCGTCTTCTTGACTAGCACGATTCATCGCCTTGGCGCCGTTGATTAGTGTCAACACCATTCCAAGAAACGACACCGCGGCGACAATTTGTTCAAACGTTAATGGGTTCATGACCTCACCTCCTAGTGCCTTACCGTAAATGTGAGGGATCCATAACGCCATGCGTTAGAGACTTTTCCGCCTTGGTCTTGAAGGTAAATGTTGCCGTCAGGTCTCGCTGAGATAGCCGTAAGAACATCTGCATGTCCAGGACAAATACCAGGCATATACACGATTGACTCATTACCGTCTGAAGCTGAACCGTACTTTTCATGATCTACTAGAGGTGGTCTCGCTCCTTCAGGAATGGTGAAGGGGCATCTAACTGCGTCATAAGCCACGTTATTTGCGAGCCAGCCTCGAACCTTAATAGTTACAGAATCACCTGTGCGATATATGTGCCAGTAATTCTTATAACTTCCCTGATCTTGCAAAATCACCGTCTCAAAATCGCCGTTATCATCTTGATAGAGCGTATTCGCAAACATAAAAAGCTGCTCTGGCTTAGACGCAACAACGCCATTAAGCTTTACACGATAGAGCGGGAAGTAGTCTTGAGCGTCACCATTTAAGACGTTACCAGATGGGATTAAAGGGTCCTCAGCTTTACCAGATGTAGGTACACCACGTAAAACCTCAAGTTTTGCCGACTCAATTCCCTGCGCGTTACGCTCGTATTTAAGGCAGATAAAGTCGTTACGATTTTGTCCTTGAGTTCCAGAAGTGATTGTGACCTGCTCTGGTGCGGTTACACTCACTTGTCTACCATGCAGAGAAGCGTCACCGGTTGCAATAGTGACCCGATTGGCGCTCTCTTGTGTGGCTGCTAGACGCTTACCAACCGCGAGAACGACGCTCTTTTCGCCAAAAATGCCAGCGTGTAAACGTCCTTTATCAGCACCGGTAATGTGAGGTGCTTGACCCTGTCCATCGACACATGTGACTGCCATATTAGTTCACCTTGCTTTCAAACTCTTTGAATGAAGCATCATGTTTTGCAAGAAGCTCGAGATATGCTTTGTAACAGCTCTCGCAATAAGTGCGATTCTCTTCTCCTCGCTGTGACTGACGCTTAATGTCATGCCATTGAGCGAGCGAGTATGTATTGCTTGGAGTAACAAACTCAGACTTACCGCATCTGTCACAGGTATATCTGGAGCCTTGTTCTTTAGCCATTACGCCGTCCTTTCCCACTTAAAACCGTCAAGTGACGGCAGGCGTTTCCATGTACCGCCGAGGCTCGATGGATTAAATGATTTAGTTGTTTCATAGATTGAACCGATTGGATGAGCGGCCAGGAAGCCTCCGCCTTGGTTAGCTCCCCCACTAATTTGAAGGGTCACCATTGATTGAGTGATTGCAGTAATCCGTCCGAATTCGTCTACTGTAAGACGCGGAATCGCAAAATTGGCATTATTCCCAGCCACAATTGACTCTGAAAGGCCGTATGAACCAGCCTCTGCACCAGAACTTTGAAGGCTTAAAGTGACGTTGGAACCCGTCTGGGAAACCGCAAGCGGCCCTGTTGAGGATACATTTTTTACGCTTGAGTTTGCTGAGACTAATGCGTTGTTGCCAATGTCTTTTGCCTCATGCGCTTGACCTTGAGCGGCAACTGCAGCCGACTGTGCGGCAGCAATATGAGTCTCAATATCAGCGACTTTCTCATCCGACATAACCGCTGAGATGCGATTACCGACAATACGAATGCCAGTGCCAGCTACATATGTAGTTCCAGCACCTTGAGACGCTCCAGAAGACTCAAATGAAACGCCATGTGAGCCGCGAGTCTGATTTGGTGAAGTCACTTCATAACTTACACTCATTACCCCGCTCGCGACTTTTACTATCTTCTTGCCAATAGTCGCTTGAGTTCGTCTTCCTGTGTCTTGATTTTCAGCAACGACAACATCGTCAATATAAAGATTCAAGCCGTCATGGACCGTAACGTCTACAGAAGACTGAGCTTGAAGCTCTTTGAGCTTCTTTGTTCCCTCTTTTTCAAGCTCTGCATCCTCAATATTGTTGTAGTCATAGAGCATGGATACTTCATCTTGGCCAAACAAACTCTGCGTCTTTGAAATGCGCCCCGCACGGTCTGCATAAAGGTGAATAACCGTACGACTTGCAAGCTCACCTTTACCAGCGCAAATTAAGTGGTTCACGGGATGATATGACGTCTTAGATTTGTAATCCAGGGAATCAGAATCAAGCCTGTTGTCCGTGAGAGGCTCGAGCCAAATAAGTGTTTTACCGTCAGTCCGTTGAATTCTAAGTCGTGAGCCTGCAGCATTTGCAATGTGTCTTAATGCTGTGTAAGCGTCGCAAAAACGAGGTAACTGACACTTAATAATTGTCTCAGACTGCCCTGTCTTAGCCTCAAATACTGTTGCAAGATCTGCTGCAGCAACAATGCTCTCGATGGCCGTTTGAGCCTTATCTGAGATATTGATGTAATCAGTACTCGGAACCAAGATTTTTGAAGCGAGCATACCGTGCCAGGTACGCCCGCTCCATGTAGTCGTAGACACACCGCCGTCAAGCGAGTCTGAAGCTGTATCTATGATGCCGCCGTATTCTGTGCCATCGATTGATACTAGAAATCCATCTTTGATTGGAATCGACGGGGCAAATACTTCAAAAGAATTTCCCGTATCTCCAAAAGAAAGGTCGAGCACATAGTCCTCTGTGCCGGCAATATCTTCACCGTCAGCCTTTGATACCGTTAAGATGTCCATGGAAGACCTCCCCTTGTTTCCCACCATTCAACATCAAAGCCAAATGTGCCGTCCCACGAGACGTTCTGAAAGCCTTGTTTCAGCGGTTCAAAGCAATAGTTGCCGCCGCCTTTACCACTACCACGGCTGCCAACATCGAAGCGGTCTGAGACGTCTCCAAGTTCAGTAACAAGCGTGATTGTCTTACGAGTGCGGGTGCCATCTACAACAAGACGGCCTCCACTTGGAACCGTCAGTGAGAATGAGTAAGTATTATCGCCAATCACGATTCGAGGTTGGAGGGCCGTTCCGTAAATAGTGAACTTTACTGGACATTCTGAGGATGAGCGAATTTCAAGCTGCTTTGGCGGTCTCGTGATGCCAAGGTTGTATGGAGCGTTGGTAGGTAAATTAAGCCAATCGCTCTGTGCATCATCGTGAGTCACGCTGAAGCTTTTACTATGGCTTTTGTGCCATGACCCTTCTAGCAAAATAACTGTAAGGGTAACTGTTGCCTGATCATGAAAGACAGATTGAACCTCGCTTTTAGACACATACACATCTTGCGACCATTCATTGTTATAGACGAGTGCTCCTGGCTTTTGATTATTGAAGTCGAATTCAAATTCATTGGCCATTGATTCCGCTAGTTCAGAACCCTCAATGAATAAATCTAACGTGACTTCTTGAGCATTAGATGAAATGCCAGAGACAGAACGCGCTCCTAGCGTGTATCCAGGCTTATAGCCTCTAAGAGATGTGCCAGTACCAATAGAGGCTTCTGGCACATCAAGTTCAAAGGTGTTACCGCGGGAAGAAACGTACTTGAGCTTACGCATTCGTTCTCACCGCCTTTTGAACCGCACGAGCGAAATCACGGTCTCCAATATTGTTAGAGTTCTCATCAATAACCTGTCCGAGCTCACCGTTACGCATGAAATCATAGATATCTGCGAGCGTGGTTGCGTTTGCACGTTGCTGCCTTGAGTCAAGCTCGAAAGCTGCACGATAAATACCGTTTGCATTAGCGTCAGCAACTGCTGAGAAGCTCAGAGGACGGGCATTACTAAAGACGTCATGTACACTTGATAGAGCACTCATGGCCTCTGTTTCAGCAAGTGCAGAACTTCCCTTAATCCCTCTTGCAAAGTCTCTCATGAGGGCACGGCCAGAATACGTCGTGTAGCCATGACCTGAGAATGGTCCCTTCTTTGCAGGTGAGAATGGGAATAACTTACGAACCGCGCCGAGGGCGTTTGATGCTGCACTTGTTACTGTGCTTACTGCGTCTCTAATACCTTTAGCAAAGCCGTCTAGGAGAGCTTTACCAGAATTAACAAGCCAGTCGCCCGCATTAGAAAAGAAACTTTTAATCTTATCTGGAATGCTCTTCACAAAATCAACCGCTGCATTTAGGCCATCTGTAACTCCATGGAGAAAACCGTCGGCGGCCTCTGATGCTTTTGCCGCCATGTCGACTGCCCAGAGAGCAATATTTGCCAGAAGCGTAGCAAGGGCAGACTGAACTTGGTCTGGGATGGTTGCCACAAATAAGACAAACTGAGCGAAAGCTGCTGGCAGGTCAACAGTAAAGAAGTTAACGACGTTCTGGACAAACTCAGTGCCAATCTGTACCGCTAGTTGAGCGAGTTGAGCGCCTAGCCCAAACAGAAATACAACTGCAAAAGTAAGCGCGTAAAGGACCATTGTTGGTAGCTCTTGAATGAATTGTCCTACCGCCGCGGGAATCCCTTGAACAAATTGGACAAATTGAGTGAAAGCTGTTGGCAATGTTGTTGTAAAGAAACCAACTATGGAATCTACTGCACCACTAATGGCTGAGCAAATAGAATCCCAAATACCAATTACAGCATTTCTAAAATCTTCGTTCGTATTCCAGAGCCATGTAAAAACAGCCCCGAGAGCAACGACCGCAACTGCAATCCAGCCAATAACAGGGATAGATCCTACGAGTGCTAGTAGGCTCGTTCCAACGCCACTAATGGCCGTTGAAATCGTTCCGAAGACACTCGCGAGCGCCCCTCCCTCACCAACAAGCTCACCAAAAACAGAAAGCGTTGATAGGACGCCTTCTCCACCCTTGATAGCATCAAAGGCCAAAGAAGCGGCACTTTTTAGAAGTCCGAAGTCGTCAGCTATCGAGCGCACAGCCTTAATAGTCTCGTATGCAATCAGGGCGGTTGCTACAGCGACAATGACGGGCGCAACAACCGTGAGATTGTCTCTCAAGCCTTGGACAGCGTCACGAGCAAACTCTATGGCAGATTTAACACCATCAACGGCAGATTTAAGCAAATCTGCTGCACTGCGGGAAGCATCCTCTGAACTATCGAGACCAGTAAACGTTGTTATAAGGTCACCAATAAGCCCTATAGTGCTATCAAATACGTCTTTTAGCGCATTTAAAGCGTCACCAAATGATGTGATTGCTCCGTTATTTTGAAGCTGATCCATGAAGGAACCAACAGTGGAAATAACAGGGTCAAGATACGTGATAACTGTGTCGGCTATACCAGAAAAGCTGCTAGAGAAATCGTTGATTGCACCTGCAATATTAGCTTGGCCAATATGATCAATAATCTTAGCAACAGCCTTATTAATGCGGTTCTGAACATTGGTCCATGCGGTACCAATTGACTCCGTTGAGATACGTGCCTGCTCAGCAAATGAAGCATAGCCAGGAAGACCTTCATTATTGAGGCTTACAATTGCATTGTTGAATTGGTCAAATGTAATTGCACCGCTTTGCATAGCCTTATAAAGGTCTGCTTGGTTTGCATTAGCTCCGAGTAAGGCTTTAGCAATCTGATTCAGCTGTCCTGGCATCGCTTGCGCAAGAATCTTCCATGACTGCATATCGACTCTGCCAGTTGAAAGCATCTGGGAATACTGCTCAAAGGCAGAATTCATTACCTCTTGGCTCTTGCCGCCAGCCAAAAGTGCATTATTAAATGCCAAGGCAACATCTGTTGCTGTGGCAAGTGAACCAGACACAGGCGCAATCTTCTGCACTGAACCAACAATGGCATCAAGTGACGTTGGAAGACCGTCGATACCAGACGAAAGACGTTCAATAGTCGTACGAGCTTCATCTGCAGAATAGCCAACAGACTGCATAATCTTAGGGAAGTTCGCAATCGTGTCGACGCGGTTGACCGCAGAGGCAATTGAGCCGGAAATCGCATCTAACGCGCGGGATGTAACGCTTGATACTATTCCCATAATGGCGCCGGTTGCGCCGCCAAAGCCGCTTGCGTAGTTTTGAGCGGCCTGTCGTCCAGCATTTGTGTGGACTGACACCGCCGATTTATATCCGCTTCCCAGTGCACGTTTTACGTTAGCACCAAGATTGTCAAATTTAGGAGTAAGAAGAACGGAACCTCTTACTACTGTTCCAGCCACTATTCACCTCCTAGCGTTCTCTAAAAAGAAGCTCCTCAACGCGGTCCTGTGACACGTTAAGGAGCTTCTTCTTACTTTGGTCTTGTTTCAGTTCTGGACGCTTGACGGCGTCAGGCTTTCTGCCTTTACCTCCTGCTTGTTCGTATCGAAGATACGAAAGGTTATCAACCGCTAGAGCAAGCAAATAGTCACTATTTGACCAGTCATTTCTAGGGTCAACATCGCATACTGTTCTTGAGCCATGAGGGAGGTTTATCATCAAATAAAACAGACGCTCAAACTCACAAGAGTCGATGAGCGTCTGTAGCTTTACTTGATAATACTGCTGAAAGTCTGCTTCCAGCTTGCCCCTTTTTGTGTCATCACACAGAATTGGAGCAAGCGGAATTAGTTTTTTGCGTCAAGTTTTTCCAGAAGAGCGGACTCAATACGCATGATCTCTTCAGCGTCGTCATATCCGAGTTTAGCGGTTACGACTTCAACAACATGATTGTCAACATTGCCGCTAAAGACAAAGTCGTAGAGAGCAAGTACAGGAGAAAGTGCTTCTGGGCTGTTTTGCTCAGCATCGCTAACACGAGCCATGCGACGCATAAACTCACGAGACTTAATTCTGCGCATGTCAACGACATACTCTTCACCCTCGAATTCAATTATGCGCTCATATGGAGCGTACTTAGGCTTATCCTGTACGAAGTCAAGATAATCGTGCTCCAACTTTGCACGTGAATTTTCTTTCTCCGCTGCAAGCTCTCGAAGCTGCTCCGCTGACATGTTGGAAATATCCATATTGAGTCCTCTCAAAACTTAATTAATGTACAACGCCAGGAGTCGCACTCGCTTTTGTGGTGTCATAGAAGACATCACGGTAAGTATCACCGTCAAAGACCTCGGCTGGCATACACTTAATGGTTGGTGTATAGCCAAGGAAGTCAGAGCTGTTCTGCTTTACGGTATCGCGCTCAAAAATGCGTCCAATAGGGATAATAGAACGCTTGACCGTAGTCTCATTAATAACAGCATCAAAAATATAGATACGAGGTGCAGTAAAGCGTGGGTTGTGTCGAACAGTAATAGAGCCGTCTGTCTCAACCTTGACGTTATCGTCTCCATAAATGACCCTCAAAATAGTCTCAGCGGACTCAAGGAATGTCACCTTTGCAGACTCTGAGTACTTAGAAATTGAGGAACTAATAGCGTTTCCTCCCCAGTCATTCTTATCCTCTGCAGAGAGATCAACAGAAAACTCAACGCCATCCTCAGAGATATATCCAAGTGACTTAATCTTGCCGGGGTTTGCAGTCATCAGATCCTTGATGGTCTTCTTAACATCAAGAAGCGTCTTAATGTCAACGCTTGGGTCAACAACTGCAGCATATCCACCAGGACGGCCCTTTGCTGCTCCGACGGAATTTGCATTGTAAATAGCATCAGCCATGATTACTCCTTACAAACGTGTAGTGATATACACATCTAATTGATATCGATATTTCTTTGAATCCGGGTCTGGGAAGTCGTAAATACTTTGAACTTCAACCTTGATGACCTTATCAAGCTCTTGCCAGCACTCCAGCAAAAGAAGCCTTATTGCCAAGGCTAGCTTATATGCAGCAGCATCCGTGGTACTCCAAGCCTGCACTGCAAGATTAGCCGTATCCCAGCCAATCGTAGAACTTCCTCCGGTTCGCGTGACAGTAATAAACTCTTTTGGTTCGCGGGCGGGAACTCGTGTTGAAGCAGGTATATTGAGCTTCTGACTCATATACTTAGTAAGGTCTGAAAGAATGTCATAACTCATCCCCTACATCCCTTCTTAAGAATATTGAGCTTTGCGTTAGCACGTCCAGCCCATATACCGTTCTCTGCTCCAGAGCAGTACACAAGGCCAGCTGCAGTGTACTCGCGATTAACCCATTTGGCGTCAAATCGAGCACCATGTTTGATGTATTTTTCTGGCAGTAAAGAATTGCATTTTGCTGCACAAATCTGAGCCGCCTCGCGGCACATATCAGCTACAGGAGCGGTATGAAGCACCTCACGAATACCAACCAAATCAGGTTTAAGCCCTGTGACGACAAAATCATTACCCATCTACAACCACCGCCTCAACTTCCCTGTCCCAGTCGAGCGGAGTTAGACTGTCGAGATAGGGTTGCGGGTCACCAACGACCGCAAACCTCATGCCATCAAACTCAATAAAAGTTCCCTTTAGGCTTCGCTTATAGGTCTTTGGAAAGTGAAACACCATGTCTATGCGGTCACCATTTGGACGCGTTGCAGACAAATCAGATGTCGCAACCGGAGCTGGTAAGACATTGTCAACAAGCTCATAAGACTCTACTCCAGAGGTCTCATTGCCATGATCGTCTAAGACAGTGGTCACTCTAACCACTTCTACCTGAACACCTCTAATGGCTGCCATCATTCACCTCATGGTCTTGCTTACACATCGGCTGAATTGAGCCAATTCTGATACCACTCAAGCCGAGTCGAGTGCGCTCAGAGCGCGTTACATACAAATCAGCTGTTGGGTTTGCGAAAGTCAATGTCGACTCATAAGGACCAGCATGCTGACTGTACTGAGAAGCACCCTCAAAACCAGCAGGAACATTCACAGCACGAGCAACAATCGCGCAAGTAACGGCGCAAGCATTCTCATCAAATCGAAGGTTTAAGCCTTCTTTGTAAGCCGTTTGATGATATGCAATGAAATTTGAACGCAAGAGGGCTGAGGCATCTTGCAAAAGCACCTCAACCCTCTCTGGAGCACCAGACCCATAACGTCTCTCATAGTCGGCCTTTGTGGCAAAGCTTCTTGTCTCTGCCATATAAGCCTCCTATTAAGCAGCGGTACCGTTTGCAAGGCGGACAAACTGTGCCTTATCACGTGCGACAAAGCCGAACATAAAGGTGCACTTAAGAGCAAACATATCACGCTGATAGAGGTTCATTGCAGTGCCTCCAGCATTGATGGTTGCCTGGTCTGCCATAGAGACAGTGATGTCCTTAACGAGACCAAAGCGAGCACCAGTCCAGTCACCACCGACACCAACAAGCTCAGGGGTCTTAGAGGCAACCTTTGCCTGATAAGCTGCACGAGAGAAGAGAGATGGAATAGCAAGAACAGAAGAGCCGCCATCCTTACCCTCAACAGATGGGTTGGTGATAAAGAGTGGACGCTGCTGGCTGTCCTTAGCCTTAAGAAGCAGAGTGCGTGCCTTTGGAGAAAGTACCCAACCGTTAAGGTCACCGTTAGCGTTAGAGACCTTCTCGAGTGCGTCAACAAAGCCGTCATAAGGCTTAACAGAAAGGTCTACAGACTCAGCGTCTGCAAGGGTGTCAAAGCCAGTGCCAGGTGCAGTGCCATACATAATGGTAGAGTCAACCTTGCGACCAATGGCTCCTGGAAGACGATTCTGAAGCTCGGCAAAGATGGCCTCATAGTTATCTTTGAACTCATTGGAGAAGAGCTCAATAACAGTGAGCTTATAAGGCTTCATTTCCTTAACGCCAAGAGAGGTATTAGATACCTTAGCCTCTTCACCCTCAGCGGTAAAAGAAGCCTCTGGGTCACCAGTTACAACTGGGATAGTCATGCCGCGGCCAGGAAGCTCAATTGGAGTTGCAAGCTGCATAATTGCAGACTGGTCTTGGACGTTTGCAAAGATCTCGTCAGAGAGGTCTTTTGGAAGTGTTGCAGAAGTTGTCAAAATACCGGTTGCCATACTTAAATCCTTTCAATTAGTTGAATGTTTCGGCCATGAATTGACCAAATTTTTGCGCTGGAGTCTCTCCAGCCTGTGTAGAAATACCTGATTCTGGAATGATTGGAGCAGAAGGCTTTTTGGCGAACGCCGCTACGGCTTCTGCAAACGTCTTCATGCTCTCTTCATCTGCGCCCTGAATGAGGTCCTCTGGTACCCCTGTGTCTTTAGCGACTTGCTTGCGCATCTGCTGCAATTTAGCGTTCTCATCACGTGTCTGCAGTTCACCTTTAAGGTTGTCAACCTCAGCGAGTGCCTTTTTCAGCTCCTCGGAGCCACTCTTTTCGAGTTCGTCAAGCTTTTCAGCCTTGGCTTTCAAGTCATCATAATCAGAGAACTCAGATCGTACTTTTTCACGCTCTCTTTCCAGCCTGTCTTTCACGATCTTGTCGAGCTGCTCTTGAGTGGTTACAGGTTCCTTCAAATCCATTTCTTTCCTTTCAACAGGTTCCGTCCGCTCGGACGTTTACGAGTAGCATTACCCTTGCTACGAGGTAGGTACCGCTTTTCCGCAACGGTTGCGTATATGAAAAAAGCCACTTTTCAGTGGCTTAAATCAACAAAATCGGGTATAATTCAATTAAAGGACGAGCCAACGGCTGGACTGAGTCGGGTTTGTTGGTGAATAAAATGCACCTGCTCTTGCAGGTGCATTTTTTACAGCACCTTTAGTTCTTCTCCATCTCGGATTACATAGACGCATTTATTGTCAGATGTTATTAAAATCGTATTGTCATATCCTAATTCTCTATACTGATTCATTTTATATTTAATAACACTAATAGCGTGTTCATCAGTACATGTTGAGAATCTATTATCGATAACAATCTTAGGCGTTCCTAAATTTGGCACCGCTTCAATCAACCGCTTATCTAACCACTTAAAAACACCGTCATCGATTCGATTTGGGAGTGCTCCGCCACCTCCGTTGATTGTCTTCAACTCCCAATAATCACCTGCAATGATCATGTCCAGATTCTTTCGATTTGCTTCTTCTGGAAGAACCTTCAACTTAAACCCATGGTCTAAATTTAATGCAATATAACCATCTTGTTCATGATTCTCTTTTTTCTTTTTCCATTGACGATTGGTCAAATCCGAAATGTCTACGCCAAAATTCCCACTTCGCCCAACCCCGGTACCAACACCGCTATTGAGCCACTTGAAATCTCTTCTCTCACATTCAGCGACAATTGCGGAACGGTTCTCCCATACAGGCTCAAGACCAATTGTGTTAGCACACTCGACCCAGCGGGCGTACATCTCATCAGGATCATATCCTTCGATAGTTGTCTTCTTTGTACCCGGAACGATTATGCAGTCACACCGAAGATGAAACTTATGGCCAGCTCCACCTGCGCTAAATTCGGACTCATAATCAAAGCCACGTGTTGAAAGCATGAAGCAAAAACCACAGGTTTCCGCACCAGACGGAACTCTCGCCCACCAAATCTTTGACCTGAGCGCGCTTCTATGCATATTGATATTTGCTTCACGCTTAACATAGAAACGAGTAAGTGCTGTACAAGCGTCAATAAACTTCTGGTTGTTTCCGTCAACTAAGTCTTTTGCAAGGTAATGAACTTTTTTCTCAACTAAGCCATGCTCAATAGTTTGCTGATAACGAAACCTTGCCTTAATACCCTCTGCTCTTACTATCTCATCAAACAGCTCTCCTGCAATCTCTCCCGCTTGAGGAGAAAAGGCGTTGAGGGCTTGTTTTATTGACTTAATAGCCATGTTGCGGAGCTCTGCTACTGAAGAGTTAGGATTAGCAGTTCTGAGCGCGTCATAATAGTCAGACATAAATTCAGCCGCATCGTCTGCGGCTGAATCAAGCTCTTTTCTATATCGAGTAAGTCTATCCTTGTTTACCCTCATCAATTACACCGTCCAGCAAGTCTTGATTATCAGCTGGGGTCTTTGTAGCCTTAGCCGCAAAGCGTGCCCTAAGAAGCTCTTGTGCTGATGCTCTTTCCCTGTCACTTTCAAGCCTTTGAACTTGGTCATCCGTAAAACCCAGTTCCTCAAGAAGAATCTCAGAATTGACAATCCACGGAACAGCCTGAGCAATCTTGAGCATGGAATCAGCCTGGGAAACAATTGACGGCATCGCAGGATTGCGCCATTTAGCCGTGATATTAGGTTCTGTTGTAAGCACCTCGGCAAATGATATGTTTCTCTTAACTGCCAACGCCATAAGAGCAATATCTCGAAGAGCTTCACCGTTATCAGCATTGAGGTTTTGAGCATCAACAACCAAAGGCTCTTTTGCAGCGTAGATTGCTTCTGCTGAACTTGGGTTATCAGATACAATTCCGAGCTCTGAGATTGGAACATTGGTCTCGGCAGAAAAACGAGCTGCAAGTGAGCGCATGTAATCGATGTGCGGCTGCATTGAACCCTGCTGCAGCTGTCCAAACGTTGGGGTATCGCCGTCGGCGTCTTTCGAAACCGCAAAGATTGAACCGATATATGCATCCCATTTTGAGAGCTTGTTGAGAGCATCCGGGTCAGCACCAACAAGGTACTTTTGAGGTGCCGTCATAAACTCAGCAGCGACTTCAGCGCGTACACTTGAGCGCATTGCATCATCAGTCAGATCCATAACAGCTCGAGTGATGCGCGACTTACCAAACGGGCGGTCAAGTGTTGCCTCGTAGACCAAAGGCTCCATAAGACAACGGCCCATTCCATGCGGAATATATTCAGCAACCCAGCGAGTCGAGTCGAGTGGTCTTCGAATGCGGATAATGTCGGTATCGGTAAAGACATTAATCCACGTTGGAGCGTTTCTGTGGTTTGGTCGATTGTCACGATCAACTACAACAATGCCAGCCTGGATACGGTGTAAACGTTCATCCCAGAGAGCAGCGGCTGATACTGCAGAATATGCAGAAATGATAACCGCAGGTTCACCCGCATCAATGTCTCCAGCTGTAACAGTAAGAAACGCACAGGAATTTCTAAGTTGACCTTTAACGGCTTTGCGATAGCGTCTCTTGAGGGCGTTTTCACGAACAATAGCCTGTAATTCCTTAGCAGTATCCTCATCCGTGCAAGTAAAACCATCGAACTGAGAGCGGTCAGCAAGAGCATCTACAGCCTTTGCTGGCCATGAAATAGCCTGCTCAAGATTCCTTAGGCCATCAGGCACCGAAATGCCGAGCTGCTGAGGCTTTATATGCATGAGATAGTAACCATCACGCAAGCGATTACGAGCAAGGGTCTTTGAGTAAACTGCACAGAGATTTAAAACTGTCTGCCTATCTTCTTTTCTCAGTCCAGCCGCTGTTGCAATTGCAACAGGAATAATTCCAATTGTCACCAGACTACCTGCTTTCTAGCTGGGTTTCGTTTAGTGGTCCTAACGCCATAAAGTGCAAGTGCCGCAGATTCAGCAGCGGTACACGTTGCTTTTGGAGAATCTCCAAATCCAAAGCCACCGTTATTTCCAATTGCACGCCTGGACGAGCCTGTAACAGACTCGTCCAGTGCTGGAGAGGGGACGTGACATATACTGTGTGCTCCAACTTCATCAACAAATCTTGAAGCTGCCGCTACAGCCTGTTTTGTATCGCAAAGAACAATGCCCCGTTTTGGAAAACGTAGCTCCTGCAAGCGTTCAGCCAGCTGAGTTGCGCCAGAACGGCCATCAATAACAACGCATGCAATGCGACTCTCGCGTTCCTTGATCCATTGAGCGAGGTTTTGACCAGCACCATATGCGTCTGCGATATCCACGAGCTCAACATAAGCTGTTGGGTTATCTTGCTGAGTTAGAGCTGCTGAAATTGCTACTTTCTTTCCATCAAGGGAGTACTTAATTCCAAAAGCCAGAAGCCCATCGTCATAAGGCTCTTCTGTTATGCACTCATTCCAGTCATTTGCATTAACGATATACTCAACTGAAGTATCGAGCGTTGACCACCAGCCGAGACGCTCACGAGCAAATCCATCTTTTGTCATCTGATGCCATTCGTTGAGCACTGCTCTTTCTGTGATACGAGAGCCGAGAGCCGGATTAGTCTCATAAGCAAGGTCGAGTGCTTCTTCATCGCTGGTACCCTCTCTCGGAACCGATTTTGCGGCCCATTCAAGCCACCAAGCCTCTCCAGGACTATCGGAATGAGCTGTATCGTGCATTCGTTTGAATACCGTTCCTCTGCAGGTTGGGTCTGGCGGTGTTCCGATATATATGACTTGCGGAGAACCATCTTTAGATGCAGAAACTGTTGGCAAAATAGCATTCAGCTGAGCGTCTGTAAGCTCCTGTGCCTCATCAATAATAATGAGTGAGCGTGTGCCTCCGCGTGCCTTTGATGTCGTGCGGGTTGAAAACTTTAGCCTTCCGATTGCGCGTTTGCCACTTTTGTAATGCCCACAATCAAAGAGCAAGTATTGCTTTCCTGGCTGTCTGTAAGCCTTAAGAAGAAGTTCAGCTAAGTCTGGGTATGTCTCATCGTCCGTAAAAAGGTTCACGATCATATCAAAGAACTCATCAACGGTATCAGCGTTATGAGCCGAATAGACAACGTCCATTCCACAAATGGCCGCACACCAAATGCCATAGAGTCGAGCAGCAAACGATTTGCCATTTTGTCGCGGCTTGGCTGCACCAATAGTTTCAGCAGCTGGCATACCTTTAGCGTCTTTAGCCATATAAAGTTCAAGCTCGTATTTTTGAGCATCATCAAGCTTAAACCCGTAATGAGAAAACATATTTATGCAAGCTTTTGCATCAGAATGATGATATTTTCCAATGCGTTCAAAGGTCGGTTTTTGATTTCCAACACGTTTTTTACGCCTTGGCATCACGAGACCTCTTTGAGATATGTCTTTCTGGCTCGTTTGGCAGGGCTCGGTTTTTTAGCTGCAAGCAACTTCTCTTTTTCCATTGCGTCAACTTCGTCAACTACCTGGACGAATGTCTTTACAATGGCCGCAAAGTCGCGGCCAGATTCACAATCATCTAGCTTCTTTGCCATAGTTATCTGCAGTGCTTTATAGATGTCATACCGACCGCCCTCTCTGCAAATAGTAACTAGTTTCTTGGCCATCAAGACCTCCTTTCAGGCTCACTCCACTGTGGAAAATTTGAGGGTTCGCTATATTCTGACTATGCCAAGGGGCGTCTTTTTGGGGCCGTGGGAGGGTATACCCCCCTACCACAGACGCGTTCTCACAATAGGTAGTGCATTACCCTTAAGCTCGTCCATCATGCGGTTACCGCGCTTCTGGTTGCATATGCGGTGCGCTGCTTTAACATTCTCTGGGTCACAGGCGGCAGCTCGTCTTTGTTCAAGAGGTAATCTCGAGACAGGTACGACCTCGTCCATCTCAAAGCTCATTGGGTCACCAGCAGGAAGCGAGTAATCAATTGGCATACCGCAAATGTGACACGGTTCTTCTCGTGCAATCATCTGCTTTCGCAACTGATCTCTAGCGTATGAGCGCCTGATGTTATAACTCATTTGCTCACCTGCCTAACAAAAAAGCGCCCTGGCTCATAACCAGAACGCTTATTAGTTCCTTTGTTGCGTAAATCGCTACAATACATAATATCACAAAACACCGCGCAAGAGTACGCAAGAGTACGCAGAACTTAATTTCTCGAGTTCTCCATATCTTTACGAATGAGTTCTTTGATGTAAGCATTTTGCTTCTCTTGCTTATTAACCCACTCATAAAGCTCATACTCACCAGGATAAAACCTAAGCTGTTTAATCTTCACTGAACGCTTGATATATGCAGCGGTAGCTTTCTTTTGGGCTTTACTTACAGCCATGCTGCCTCTTTTCAATCAGAAAGATTATGAGCTGACCAACAACCGCACCAGCAACAATCGCTCCAAGAAGACCAACAAAACTAATTGTAATCATCTTGACCTCCATCTATACTAGATACACCTCTCGCAGGGGATTACTTTCGTAACCCCCTTTGAGACTGTCTAGGACTTCTTAAAATGCTTACCTGGCCTTTGAGAAGTCCTTTTTCTTTGCAAACTTGAAATAATGAAATGACTTATTACGTTTGCTAAGACAGTAACAAGGAATGCTTCAAACAACTTACCTCCTTTCCCCTTGTTGCTATCTATTATTATAGTACATACTATATATATTACAAGCATAAAAGGCAAAAAAGATTATTTATTTTTCAAGAATTTTTCGATGTAATTCTCCTCATCAATTGTCTCAAAGACCTCACGTTCCAACTGCTGAAGCGTTCTCACAGGAGTAAGAAGTCTCTCAGATACATCATTCCAAGTCAGGCATTGAAGATACCGCCATTGCAGTAAATCAGCATAGATATTACCCATTAACTGGCATATGCCACCGTCTCCGAGTTGACTCACACCATAAAGCAACGTATAGGCGTCGTTGATATAGTCATAATTGTCATTCATTCTTTTAGACAACAATGCTTCTAGATCTATGCGCTTATCAACTTTTGCCATGGTGTCTTGGTTAGAGCCCTTACTTCCACCAGATGAATATGATTGTGCTTTTGCGCCTTCGGTTTCTTGAAGGCTCATAATTTGCTGCAATGCTCTAGTGTTTTCTCTTGATGCTTCTGCCACACCATGAAAGAACTCTGACGCGGTCAAACCACTGTAATCCATAATTCTCCAAACGTGTTTACGTTTAGTTAGAGTAGTTATTTAAATTATATGATTTAGCTGGCTTGATAGAGAGTTTTCAACATTATGTATACAAGTTTTCTACAACTTATAAACATTATTGTATTGTTGAGCGGAATAATCTCTAAATTTTTATAAGAGGGGGCGCAATCGGTACGCTTGCGAGTCTTTCTCCATCGCTTTGCGAAATTGCTTTGCGTGCAATTCGCAAGCTGCTTGCTTGCTATACCGTTGCGTCTTTCGATAGAAAGGCGAAGCAAGTATAGCACATCGAAAATCTCATAATGAGCGTATCGAGCGTAACGGAATTTATTGAGCGCTACCAACAAAATCTACATAATTTTTAGCCTAATTTTTTCAATTGAGGGGTCTCAGATGACTCCAAGACCCCTTTGCATAGGCTCTACCCAACTAATAAATGATTTAACTAGTCTTTAGAACGGAATGTCCGAATCATAAAGCTCTTCTTCTGGTGCCTGTGGTGCAGCGAAAGAAGGCTGGCCCTGATCTGTAGCGGTCGCTGTTTGAGTCCTGGATAGAAACTCAATCTCCCCTACAACAACCTCTAATTTGCTGCGATGCTGGCCGTCTTTAGTCTCCCATGAGCTGTAATGCAGCTTTCCGTCAATGGAAACCTTTGCGCCCTTAGAGATAAAGCGTGAAAGAGCTTCAGCACGTTGACCGAAAACAATACAATCAACGAAATTAGGAACGTCTTGCCATTTGCCAGTTTGCGGGTTCTTACGGCGGTCATTAACAGCAACGCCAAACGAAAGGATATTTGTTCCTCCTGCAGTAGAGCGGAGCTCCGGGTCTCTCGTAAGGTTTCCGGAGATATTAACGTGGTTAATTGACATGTTGTACTCCTAAAAATATTTGTCGATTATCTTCTCGACGTCCATTACACGAGGTGAATACGAGTAATTAGACATTTCCCAAACAAGGAATTTATGCGGAAAGCCTCTAATATCGTCACCGTATAAGACTGACACCCAGTTACCACGAGACTTGAAATAGATATGCTCAACACAAGCGTTGCTGCGGTCAGTCCAGGTCTTACCATAAAGCTCAAGAGCGTCACACAGTTCTTGACAATACTTACTTCGTTCCATGTCTGCCCAACACCTCCAAAATCTCTTCAGGTGTTTTAGTCGCTCCAGGACCGAACGCATAGTCATCTATCGAATGAATAATGGAAACCTCAAGCTTTAGTGGAAATCCTGACGAGATGCCACATTCAATGCCACCTGGCGTTACGTAGTAAGAGCACATACAACAAAGTACCGAACCATCATCTAATGGAATCCAAGTTCGCTCAGTAGTAAATCCAGAATGGTCTTCCCAAGGAATATTTTGAGCATCGAGAAGCCTACGCAGATCCTTTGTAACCTTACTAATAGCCATGCTAATGTCTGCCTTTCTTTAATTGTCTGATAATTACTTCTTATCTAGCACTCACTAAGGGATAAATAGAATTTCCAAGTTGAATGAACGTTTTTTGTAGAATTCAACTTGAATGAAAATTGCTGATTGCAACAAATTGCAACAAGCGTTTAAGGCATGGAGCGATTAGAACTCTCTCTTTGTTCAATGGTCCTGAGAGCGTCTCCAAAAGCTTCTGCCGCTCCCCTATCACGTCCAGGAAGCAAATGAGAATAAATCCTCAATGTCGTTGCTGGGTCAGCATGACCAAGACGCTCTGACAAAGTCTTTAAGTCAACTCCACTTGCCAAGCACCAAGACGCGTGAGTATGTCTGAGTGAGTGGAACGTAATGCCTTGAGGTAGCTGAAGAGTGCGTCTCATATGTGTAAATGACCTCGAGACGCTCGTAGGTCGCATGTATGAGCCGTCAAGACTAATTAGAGGTGTAGAAGACTCTACAAAAGCAATATGAGCTTTCTGAAGCTTCATGTAGTCGCTAATAAAGCTGATGTCCGAGTCAGTAATGGCTATGTTTCTTGATCTCTTGCCTTTAGTGGATTCTCGTCTATATGGCTTTCTATAAGACTCTTCAATGACGGTACCAGATACGTGAATATGCTTATATAGCATGTTTACATCGCTGTATCTGACAGCACAGACTTCACCACAGCGCATTCCTGTAACCAACGAAAGCCATGCAGCAAATGCACAAACAACACGAGAGTTAAACTCATTCTCTTGAATGGCTGTGGTAATTCTGGAATTAATAAGGGTGCTTATTCCAGCAAATCCCCATTCTTCAATGGATACTGCTTCATGTACTTCCCTGGACGGCTTGGCCACGTTAATAAGCGGGTTATAGTCACATATTCCAGCAGAAACAAAGTAATTGTACGCACCTCTCAAGAACTGATGCAGGTTAATTACGCTGTTTCGAGACAGCCCTTTCTTCAACAGATCCTGCTCAAAAGAGGTAAGTAAAGAGGACGTAACACTCCTTACGTCCTCTTTGCCAAGCTGACCGTTGATATGGTTTCTAATAAAGCCTTCATGCTGCCTTGTAGTGTTAGGGCTCGCGCCATTTCTCCGCTTAATTGACACATATTCAAGAAGCAAATCAGTAAGCTGAGTACTTTTAACTTTGCCGTCAGACGTAATATGTGAAGCCCACATATTGGCTAATTCTTCAGCTTCTTTCTGCGTCTTAGCTGTAGGAAAGCTTGCATAAGGCTGAATTATTTTACCGTTTAAATTTCTTCCCAAGTAAAGCCTACAGCACCAAATACCATTAGAGTTCAGCCTAACTTTTATTGAGCGGTTCATTATTTGCCGCCTTGTGATTCTTCGTCTTTTTTGAGATGTTCGATGTCTTTGTCAAGCAAGTCTAGCAATGTTGTTAAGCACTTCTCTGACAAACTAAGTCTGTAAAGAAAGGCAGCTAAATCATTGCATATGAGAGCGCGGCTCATGAAGTTCTGATGGTTACGTACTTCATTAACCATGTCACGAATAAAAACCACGTCAGCAGTACGTTGTTGTTTTTTCATTAGTACCTCTTCATATAGCAGCCTTTAAAGCGTCGCCACTCAAGGATCAAGCCAATCGCATTAGCCTTTCTTGAGCCGTCATATCCCAGGCAAATACCTTCATCCTTAGCAACTGCCTTGATTTCCTTCATCGTCATCTTCTCGAGACGCTCTCTATCTTCTACTTCGGTAATCATTAGTGTTTATCCACCCACTTCAACATTGCGCCCAAATAGGTCGCAAGACATATAAATGCAGCAATGAGCACTGTATATACAAGTGCAGGTGTCTCGTTAAAGTCGCCCGTTGCTGGTAGTGCCGCCTTCTTTGCCTTCTTCGCTGGCTTTGCTGGCTCGGGCGTTGGCTGTGGCTCGGGGTCTACTGGCTCGACTGGTCGATTGTCGCCGTTGCCGTTGCCACCGCTGCCCTGGCTAACGTATTGATAGCGTGAGCCCTGTGTAGTCTCGCGGCTCTTTAGCTGGATAGAGTTCGAGGTCGTCTCTGTACCTTCTGTTTCGTAGTACATGAAGTATTGATTGCCTTGGAAATCAACACTCGACAAGTCCCAAGTGAAGCTGTTGCCGTTGATGACTGGCTCGGGAACGTTGACACGCACCCAGCTTGCGGGGTCAATGTTGCTGTATGTGTCCATATGAACGCGATAGAGTCTAAATGAGCCAGGAATAATGCGTGTGCCTTCTTGTGCGGTATCCTCGAGCACAACGTTAGTGAGGTTATCCGCTGCATGGTTGAGTCTGACTGACCACTCGACCGTGTTGTGGTCGGTTTTGACACCCCATTTGGCGATGACTTCGTGCTGGATAATGCCGTAATGCTTTGTCTCGAAGCTAGTCTCCACGACCTGTCCCGTGGCTTCATCAATGAGCCTTAACGTGGTTGTTCCTGCTGCTGCGTCTGCCTTAACGTGTGCAGCAAGCCATAACGTACCCTGCACGTGGTCTTTACCTTCTACCCAAGATGTGTAAGTGATCGTGATGCGTCCGGGGGTTACTTGCGCTGTTGCCATAACGGCACCGTCTGGCGCGTAAATGTCGAAGCTAGCTGCGTTTGTTGCTGGAAAGTCGAGAATATCGGGAATACCCAGTGAGAACGTGTCACCCTCGTGGACTTCTCCTTGTGCCTGCCAAGACGCTGTTAAGTAGATGTCTTGGTTGGTGTATGCGGAGGTTAAGTCCTGCTTGTTTTTGTCGGTGACCTTGAAACTGGTAATTGTGGTCGGTACTGTTTGCGCTTGTGCGAGTGCTGGCACAAATACCAGTACTGCAAATACACAAACAGCCAGCCATTGAAGAAGTCTCTTCATGGTTAAAGCCTTTCTATTTGGTTTTGAAAATAGGGAATTAAAAATAAATAAAAATTTAATCGCTAAAAGCAAAAGCAATACCAGCGAGAATACAAAAAACTAGAACAATAATATCTGCAGCACCCATATGGACCTCCTTTCTATTTGTAAGGTTTCTTATAAGAGTTTTTCAAGAGCCTCTTTAAGCGAGTTATAAAGGCCATAAATAATCTTGTTTTCACCGAAATCAACAACACGCATTCCACATGCAAGTGCAACATCACGCTCAAGTCTTGCGCCGCGAGAAACATTCCAGCCAGGCAGCATTACTACTGTGTCGTAATTAGTAATTTCTGAAAGGCACCGATGCATTGCCTGCTTCCAGCTAGAACTTGAAGGAATCTGTGAGGCAGGGTTATAGATCTCTTCAGGTTCATCAAAACCGACAAGCTCTTCAGTAAACATAAACAAACCTTTGTAGTTCTTTGTGTTAGTAATCGGTCCTGATAGGTACACTCGCTTACCCTTAATGTCAGCACCGATAAATTCACCATTACTCAAATATGCCAATAAGGCATATCGCTCGATGAGGTCAACAGCTTTCTCAACAGGATCCATTACTGCTCCTTAATTCTTAGCTTGTATCTGTTTCTGTTTGCTCACTCTCGCTTCCCTCTCTTTGCAGCTTTTGCGCATTTCAGTTGCCAGTAGTTACACAAAAGCGAGTAGGTATATAGCGGTCCTCCATAGGCAAAATGGGTTCCAAAGAGCCACTTAGGACCTTCTGGGTCATCAGCATCAAAACCACCTCCCCAGCCATGTTTAGCTTCGATGTGCCAGAGAAACCACGCAAGAATTCTTTGAGGTATGGTTAAATACGGAATCATACTTTGTCTCCTTTTCTTGGTTATTCATCGTTGATTCTTACGTTGCTAATGCAAGTATTTGATTGTCGATATAGTCATCTGCGCTCTGCATCATATAGCATCGACCTCTACGAGCGCACAATCTAGCGAGCAGCTAGGCACTACTGGATTACATATACCAACCTCGCTGGGTAATTCGTCAAGGAAAATACCTTTTATACAGCTATGTCCAACCTCACGCTCTCGCTTAGCGCGCAACTTAAAAACATCTGGAAAATCTTTTCTGATCTTGTTCCAGTAACCCATGCCACCCTTGACGCACCCGACGCAGTTGTTGTTCGGGTATCCGAGGTCGTACATGGCGGGACGCCTGATGCCCCAGTCAGCGCAGAGCGCATGGCAGTCCGCTTTGGTGAGGTTGTGCTCGATAAGGGGGAACTCGTGCTCAAACTCCGGCATGGATTCAACAACTCTATCTGCGCGGCTTTTTTCTGATACATCAAACCCCCAAATATAAGTATGCCGCTCCCAATGTTCCTTTTCCCACTTCTGCCGAACACGCTTTTTAAGCTTAAGTGTGCACGCTGCGCCAAAAGGGCCATTGATATATCCTTCCGCGAGTACTGCATCAACACTTGAATAGTTCTCGCTCTGTAGAATTGTGATGTCTCTTTTAAGCAGCTTCTCTGTGTCATGCAAAAAGCGCAGCGTATCTGGATGCTGGTCAGCGATATGTATGTAAATCACTTTATCGGGGGCGGCAAGCTTTGTGGCTACTAGCGATGAGCAGCCGCATGAGAACCAGCTAATTCTCATCACGCACCACCCTTGCGCCACATGAAGGACAATATCTAAAAGGTGGCTCGCCTTCATAGTCACTAGCCTGGTAGTCGTCCCACATTTCGGCAAAACCGTCGTCCAGTTCGCCGCAGCAGGAGCACGAGTAATAGCCGTCTGGTTCATACCCTGTCCAAGGATTGTCGGTAGAAGTGTCGGTATAGTAGATTCTGCATGTAGGGTCGATTAAGTCGGCTAGACGAGTGAGCGTTTCATCGTAACTGTAACGCTTAAAGTCTGAGAAAGCCCAATACTTCAATACTGCTGTGAATTGCTCATCGTTCTCCAATGGGCCACCAGGCAAATCAGCGAGATAACGCAGACTCTTTGCCACCTCGCGGCGTTCTCTAGGTGTAACGCTACTCATCGTTATCACCTAGGCTTTCAAGCTGGTCTGCGATGTCGGCTAATTCATCGTAAGCCCATACGGTCGTACTATCGTCATTCATGACATTTTTAATTCGCTCAACAAGTTCCACAATCGTTACAAGCTGTTTGTGGGTTACGTAATGCGGAAATACCGTTGCGTAAACTGGTTCTGAACCATTTGACAAGAAAATATTTGTATCCTCAAATAGTGTTTTGTACCCTGTAACTTTATACTCATCGCCGTCTCTATCGTATACCGTGTCACCAATGCGGATAACCTCGCCGTCTTTATCGACTGGCAACTCAATCATGTTGGACGTATCGCAGAGGTTAATAACGACGTTGAACATTGCCTTTAAATCTTCCTCATACGATGTCGTGTCAGGTCTCTGCTCACCTGTTATTGCTTCGTAAAATGCCCTGTCGCCTAACTCGGTAACACTACTTAACCTCTCTGCGATCTCTTTACGCTCTTCTTTAGTTAGCATTGTTGCTCCTTCTCAACTAGTTCTTTGTAATGCGAAATTGCTCCATCAAAATCTTCAAGGCACTTGTTAGACATATCTATGATTGACAAAACGTCCTTCGATTTAATTAAAGCCAAGCATTTGTACTTTGCTTCTAAGGCTCGCAAATATAGCTCATCGACAGTTAACTCACGAGAAGACTCAGCTTTAATTGCTACATTACAAAGCTCCACGATGCGGTCTAAGAGTTCCTCGTCACTTCTCCAGCTCTGAATACCTAGAAGAACGTATGAAAATTGGTCCCAGCTAAGCTCTTCTCCTCCTTTCTTGTATGCTTTGGCTCTATCTGCAATTCCCTGACGCTCCTGTCTAGTTAGCATTGCAAACCTCTTTCTCTTTGTCCTTGAGCCATACGGCTAAAGCTCCAACAAGTCCATATGCGATTAGGGCATATCTGAAAGCCATCAGATATGCCACGTTATGCGGCTCAAAAATGCCCAGGCAGTCAGCTGTGAAGTAGACCAACAAGGGCAGCAAAGCCACAAGAATTATTCTTTTGTCCATTTGTTATTCCTTAGAATGTAAGCCATAGAGGCTCAGAAGAATCCGTCTGTTTATGAGCCATCGTTTTCCGGCTTTCTTCGCATACACCTCCCCTCGAGCGCACATCTTGCGCATCGTGGAGACCGGGATGCCTAATAGTTGAGAAGCCTGTTCAACGGTTATAAGCTCGGTGTTTCGCAAGCTCTCCATAGAAACTAATCAATGAGCGGAGCTGTACAGTAAGCGGTCACGCACCAATCAAAGCCCTTCTGCGTCATCCTTGCATAAGGCTCATTTGATTTGCCGTCTCTACGGGTGCTCATGATCTGCACGAATCTGCCTGTCTCAATTCCTCGCTTGGTTGGAGCGTTGCTTCCCTGGCAAATCATTCCATCAGCACGGAGAAGCGCAAAGAGACGCTTGCGGTTCATGAGAGGGTCATATTGTGCAAGGTATCGAGCGGCATCTGTGATTGTCATCGTGCCCTTGACATTGATAACCGTGTCATACACGCCAGCCTTTGGTGCGAGCTCGTCAATTCTGGCACCCTGCTCGATGATGGTTGTATCTTTCTCGTAGAGCTGACGTTGCTGCTCTTTCAGCTGTGCATCCTTGCGCTGAATAGCTTCATTTGCAACTAGGACCGCACGAGCGAGAAGCTCTTCATTGCTTTCAGAGCCATCTGTGGCAATGTAGCCGCCGGAACGCCGAATGGATGGCAAGACTTCATGAGTAACCCAGCGCTTGAATTCTCGAGCTTCTGGCTTACGGCTTCGCAAAACAAGACTATAAAGACCAGCTTCAGAAACTATAAGCGGGTTTCGACCACCAGCAACCCCAATAGTATTGGGGTTCGTTTCATCAACCTCATCATCGTCTAAAATTCTACGAATAGTATCGGTTCTAATTTCTAAAACATCACACACATCTTTAGCAACGAACCAAGGCTCTCCATCAGATCCTTTAAGGGCTCTGAGTTCTCCAAATTCTTGAGAACTAAAAACCTGTATACTTGTATTGTCCATTTAATCAGCCTTTCTACTGTTTTTGGACACGCTCTCCCACGTTGCCGCGTGAGGAGGGCTCTTCTTTTTAATGGCATTTTGACCACGTTTCAAAGGCTTCATTTGCTTCTTGAACCGTTTCAAAACTACCAAGAAACCAAAGGTTCCCACCATCTTCTTTGACGTAATAAGCATCGTTAAAACAACTCTTTATTAGTGATGCTCCCCCAATGTGAGATATTGTGGTGTGTGGTGCCTTGGCCTTTTCTGGTTCGAGCTTATGCTCGACTTTTGGCTCCCAGTGATATGACCACGCTGAGCCAGTATTTTGAGGTATTGGCATTTATTACTCCAGACATGCAAGCCATTGAGTAGAAACATTCAATGCATCAGCAAGGATTCTGATTGTTCTCAAGCTGGTCTTTTTGTCATTGACTTCTTTGCTTGCTTTGTAAATAGTTGTTTCTGAGATGCCAGTTTTTGCAGCAAGCTCACGAGCTGAAACGCCGTTAGACGCCATTGCTACTCGAAGACGTACTGCAATAGAGTCTTTAATTTCCATAATTCCTCCAATCGAAAATCGCAGTAATAAAACAAGTTGCACATGATGGCTAAAGAGCGATTTCGTTTTTATATGCGATTTTCAAAGTTCAAAAATAACAAAATTTGTTATTTTGTTGTGTTTAGTATAACAATATTTGCTATTTTCAAAAGTGTTATTCACAAATATTGTGATTTTGTGTAGAATATGTGTACACTGCAGTTGAAAGGTGGTGTCTATGCACGAATACGAGCTAATGCTTAAAGAAATACGCAAATCAAGAGGATTGACGCAGGATGAGCTTGCGGAAAAACTCGGAGTCACAAAGCAAATAGTGAGTAACTGGGAAAGAGAGATAACGCCGATAAACCTTGAATATGCAATCAAATCTGCAAAGGTTCTCAATTGCACCCTTGATGAACTTGCTGGTTGGGAAGCAACAAAAGAGCAGCATGAGAACGAGAAGCAAATTGATGCTCTGATTGCCCAACTCAAAGACACGGCTTCAGCTATTGAGGATTTGAAGAAGTCAAAATAATTTAGTTCTCAAGGAACGCACGTTCCAATCTAGTGGTAACACCAGACAAAAGTGCTTCCGATATATAAAAGTTTGAAGGAATTGTGAAAGGGTTTGGGAAATGGCTGTTTACCAAGACAAGGCAAGAGACCGCATCAAAAAAGGCTTAAGACGCATGACAACAATCGTAGAAAAAGGTCGTGCTGAAGACTTCAAAGAAGCTGACACTCGTAAAATTGTTTCAGACATTCTGTGCGAGTATCTCGGCTGGGATAGATTTGATAATGTCACAGCTGAGCAGATGATTGGTTCTCGCTTTGCTGACTATGTTGTTCGCACATCAGATGAAGAAGTATTTGTCGTTGAGGTTAAGCAGATTGGACTTAAGCTCAAGGAAACACACCTTAATCAAGCACGTCAATATGCTGTTGATGAAGGTATTGACTGGATTATTCTTACCAACGGTGATGATTGGCAGGTCTATCGCACTAAGCTTGAAGGAAAAATCCCTGTAACAAAGCTGGTGTTTAGAGTTACTATTTCCGACAAAGAGACAGCTCCAGCACAGAAAACAGAGCTGCTTTACCTGCTTTCTGAAGAGGCACATCGCAAGAACGAAATTGATGACTATTATCAGAGACGCATTGCCCTTTCTGGAGAGAACCTTGCAGACCATATCATCTCAACCGAAGTCATTAATAAGCTGCGAGTTGCTATCAAGAACACCACGGGTCAAAACCTTAAAAATTCAGAAATTGCAGAAGCCTTAATCTCGCGCCTATTCTTGCCCGAAAAGGTAACGGATGACAGCCGCAAGGCAATTGCAAAAATGAAAAAAGACGAGCGTAAGAAGCCAGTTGCAAAGCCGAAAGCTGCGTCTGAAGAAGAGTAAGGTAAAAATTCTTGCAGAACTAATATGATCTTCAGGAGCTTATATAACCTTAAATAAGCTAAATAGTACTTGAAAACCACTAAAGGAATGTTTAGACTGTTGCCAACAGGAGACGCACTAATGGCATCGAGAGAGAAATTTGTAGCTAAGCTTAGAAAAGCAGGATTCTATTCTGTCGGCGGGACAAAGCACGAAAAATTTAAACATAAAGACGGAAGGCACGCAAACGTCCCAAGACATAAAGAACTCAATGACTACACATGTAAGAAAATTTTAAAAGATGCAAAGATAGATGATTAAAGGAACTGAAATGCTATACCTATACGAAGTCGAAATCTTCAAAGACGGTGATTTCTATATTGCTGTTCCATTTGATTTCGGTGGAGCGACTGAGGGATTTTCAAAGATGGAATGCTTGGAAATGGCCTCTGATTTGCTAACTACAGAAATTCAAGATCAGCTCATGCATGGCAAAGAATTAACAGAGCCAACGGTTGATAATGAACCACAATACGGCGGAAAGATTTATTCTTTTGTGATAGATACAAGCCTTAGTTCTATCCCAAGAATGCTCAAAGCAGAAGCTGCCAGAGAGCTTGGAATATCACAGGGAAGAGTGTCCCAGCTCATTAGAGCCGGTAAGCTTGAAACGTTCTTATATCAAGACAAAGAGTATGTTACGAAAGCAAGTGTTGACGCTCGCAAAGAATACAACGACTTTGGGTCCCAAGATGAACTTTCCGAAAAAGAACAGAATCTAGTCCAATCAAAGAGTTATTCTCTGCATGAAAAACCATCTGAGCAACTTGAATACTCAAATGTCCTTCAATTTGAGCCGAATAAAAAGCATGCCCAAATTCAAACATATGAAGCAAGGGATGAAACAAGGGAGCTTATGTAATGGCAAGAAGAACTGAAGTTCTCACACAAATATTAGTTTCAAATAGAGTACGGAATTTGAACGCCCAAACATCTACTGAGATGAAAGGTGAAACTGAACAATTCACCTTTTCGATTACGCCGGTCAGCTGTAAAACAAGAGTAATCAAAGACCTTGGCTTATATGCCAAAGTAATAACTCTTGCCGCTGATATCAACTTATTCCAAAAAGATAAAGACGATGCGTTCGCTTCGATAAACATCATTGTAGATGGTAAGGCGACAGTCGTTAGCAAAGACGAATCAGACGACAAACTATATAACGAGCTTTTGAAAACTGCATCTATAAGCACATATGAATTCGCTAAGAACAAAATAGCCAGCCTATTATTTAGTATGGATATTGAAGATTTTACCCTCCCAGCCATCGACCAAAAAAAGCTTGTCTCTTTGTTTAAGAAAGTAGAAAAAGAGAACGAAAAAGAGGAGCTTTAAGCTCCTCTTTTTATATCGCTCGCCGCATCTGTAGTACTTCCGCGCCGTCTTTATGTGCGTCGTTTAGAGCCTCTCCGATAATTTTTCCTGCCCTCTGAATCTGTTCTAGATCTGTATCTGCATAGCGCATCGTCATATTAATATCGCTGTGGCCAAGAATGTCTTGTGCGCTCTTGATGTCCATAGTTCTAACTGCAATTGTGGCATACGTGTGACGCAGATCGTGAAAGACTGGCCGTCTCCCTTGTGTTCCGAGAAGTCCCCACTCTTCAGAGTGCCTCTTCCACCATGCTGTGACTCGCTCTGGTCTGAGATACTCGCCTGAGAAGTCTCCAAGGACATACATATCTTCATTAAACGCAATTCCCATCAACATACAGTCTTCAATGTACTTGGAGCGCCATTGCTTAAGAATGTCTACAAGTGGGGCTGGGACAGGTACCGTTCTGGTTTTACCGTTCTTTAAGCCTTTAACATAGGTCTTACCGCCGTCATACGAAATAGCGCGGCAAAGGTGAGCTGTGACGTCCTCTGCTTTGAGTTTCACATCTTTCCACTGAAGCCCGCAACATTCCTCACGCCTCATGCCAGTAAAATATGCCAAATAAGATGCAATGACCATTGGAGAAAGCTCTAGAGCGGCAAGCATAACTTGGAGCTTCCTGCGGGAAGGTTCATCTAGCGGATTTGGCGGTGCAAGTTGGCCCCTTGGAGCCTTGATTGACGCACAAGGATCATATTGCAGATCTCTAATCGCCACGGCATGGCGCGTACATTGCCTCAAGCCGTTAAACGCCTTCTTAATGGTGTTTGCTGAATAGTTGGAGTCATAAAGCCAGGACACATACATCTCAACGTCTGTAATAGTAAGGTCCTGTAAGCGTTTCTCACCAAAGAAGAGATCTATGTATCGAATACTATTCTTGTAAGACGTATAGGTGCGGCGTTCTATTTGCTGCGTGGCCACAAGGCTCTTAAAGTAATTGAGACAGTATGTGTACGCCGAACAATCAAGCCTTGTTGCTTGACTCTGTTCAACAACTTCAACAAAGCCCGCGTCCTTAACCCATTTCTCAGCCTCGAGCATGGCGGTCTTTTTGCCTCGGCCAGTCTTATCCGATGGAGCACTCAAAGAATGATGCTTCTCATGGATAAGTCCATCTGCTCCATGGTACCTCACCCTTGCCTGCCAAACTTTGCCACGCAATCTGACTGAGATATTCATGCCGTTTCTCCTTAACGTGCAACAAGTTGGTTGGAGGCGCTGCCTCCAAACTGCCTCCAAACTGTATGGATTGTTTTACTATACACACCGGACAAAAACTTGTTTTTGCAGGTTGTAACGGCATTTATCGAGCGTAACGAAACATAATGAGCGGCAGAAAACATATCTTCTAAACCGCAGGTCGCGCGTTCGAATCGCGCAGGAGGCACCAAAAACCCAAGGTAGATGGCTTGC
>ERZ651108.198-NODE-198-length-32229-cov-12.058588_pt1 | contig 32229 bp, 24 predicted proteins | sample MGYA00512173_ERZ651108 | MGnify/ENA metagenome assembly ERZ651108 | reverse complement strand
CAACAAGTGCGTCAGAGTCAGCAAGCACATCAGCTTCTGAGTCAGCGTCAACAAGTGCGTCAGAGTCAGCAAGCACATCAGCTTCTGAGTCAGCGTCAACAAGTGCGTCAGAGTCAGCAAGCACATCAGCTTCTGAGTCAGCGTCAACAAGCGCGAGCCAATCAGCAAGCACATCAGCCTCTGAGTCAGCATCAACAAGTGCGTCAGAGTCAGCAAGTACATCAGCTTCTGAATCAGCATCAACAAGCGCCTCAGAATCAGCGTCAACAAGTGCGTCAGAGTCAGCAAGTACAAGCGCCTCAGAATCAGCGTCAACAAGCGCGAGCCAATCAGCAAGCACATCGGCTTCTGAATCCGCATCAACAAGTGCAAGCCAATCAGCAAGTACATCAGCTTCTGAATCAGCGTCAACAAGTGCAAGCCAATCAGCAAGCACAAGCGCCTCTGAGTCAGCGTCAACAAGTGCAAGCCAATCAGCAAGCACAAGCGCCTCAGAATCAGCGTCAACAAGCGCGAGCCAATCAGCAAGTACAAGTGCATCTGAATCAGCAAGCACAAGCGCCTCAGAATCAGCAAGTACAAGTGCATCTGAGTCAGCATCAACAAGTGCTTCAGAATCAGCATCAACAAGTGCGTCAGAGTCAGCAAGCACAAGCGCCTCTGAGTCAGCAAGCACATCAGCTTCTGAGTCAGCATCAACAAGTGCCTCTGAGTCAGCGTCAGCAAGTAAGACTAGACAGCAATTGCCGAATACAGGTACAGAAGCTTCCAAATCATCCGTGCTTTTAGGAGCTTTGGCAGCTGTGACTGGTCTAGGTATGGTTGTGAAACGCCGTAAACGTGATGAAGAAGAGTAAGATAACCTATAATTTTAGGACAAACTAACTCATGCACGTAAATAATAAAAACCCCTTGAAAAAGTAGAATTTTCAAGGGGTTTTTACTATTATATAGCTGAAGTTTTGACTAAAAAATTGTATAATAAATATAAGGAGAAAAACGCTAGTGGATGATAAAATAACGGTCATTGTACCAGTTTACAATGTTGAAAATTATCTAAATAAATGTTTGGATAGTCTGATTAACCAAACTTACAAAAATCTTGAAATTATTGTTGTCAATGATGGTTCTACAGATAATTCGGGTAAAATTGGTCAAGAGTATGCAAAAAAAGATAATCGTATTGTCTATATTGAAAAAGAAAATGGTGGCTTATCTGACGCACGAAATGCAGGTTTAGATAGACTGACTGGTTCCTATGTAACTTTTGTTGACTCGGATGATTGGATTGAGTTAGATTATGTAGAAACCCTGTACAAAAAAATAACAGAGTATCAGGCTGATATTGCAGTTGGGAATTATTATTCTTTCAACGAAAGTGAAGGAATGTTCTACTTTCATATATCAGGAGACTCCTATTACGAGAAGATATATGATAATGTGTCCATCTTTGAAAACTTGTATGAGTCTCAAGAAATGAAGAGTTTTGCTTTAATATCTGCCTGTGGTAAACTCTATAAAGCGAGTTTGTTCGATTATATTCGATTTGATAAAGGTAAACTTGGTGAAGATGGGTATATGAATCAAAAACTATATTTATTGGTTCAAAAAGTAGTCTATATAAATCAAGGTCTGTACGCATATCGCCAGAGAAGTGGGAGTATTACAAAAACTTGGACAGAGAAGTGGATGCACGCCTTAGTTGATGCTATGTCTGAACGTATTACTCTGCTGGCTAATATGGGGTATCCTCTAGAGAAACACTTGGCAGTTTATCGTCAGATGTTGGAAGTCAGTCTAGCGAATGGTCAAGCTAGTGGCTTATCTGATACAGCCATGTATAAAGAGTTTGAAATGAAAAGAACTCTTTTAAATCAGTTATCAATACAGGAGCAAAAGGAAAAGAAGGCTGTTGTCCTCGCAGCAAATTATGCCTATGTAGACCAAGTATTGACCACGATTAAATCAATTTGTTATCACAATCGTTCGCTTCGTTTTTATCTGATTAATAGTGATTTTCCTAATGAATGGATCAAGCAAATAAATAAGCGCTTAGAAAAGTTTGACTCAGAAATTATCAATTGCCGAGTAACGTCTGAGCAAATTTCACGTTATAAAACGGATATTAGTTACACAGTTTTTTTGCGTTATTTTGTAGCTGATTTCGTGAAAGAAGACAAAGCTCTTTATTTGGATTGTGATTTACTTGTAACGAAAAATCTAGATGACTTGTTTGCTACAGATTTACAAGATTATCCTTTGGCTGCTGTTCGAGATTTCGGGGGTAGAGCCTATTTCGGTCTGGAAATTTTTAATGCTGGTGTTCTATTGGTAAACAAAGCTTTTTGGAAAAAAGAAAATATGACCCAAAAATTAATTGATTTAACCAATGAATGGCATGATAAGGTGGAACAGGCTGATCAGAGTATTTTGAATATGCTTTTTGAACATAAATGGCTGGAATTGGAATTCGATTATAATCATATTGTCATTCATAAGCAGTTTACTGATTATCAATTGCCAGAAGGTCAGGACTATCCTGCTATTATTCACTACCTTTCTCATAGGAAACCGTGGAAAGATTTGGCAGCTCAAACCTATCGTGATGTCTGGTGGTACTATCATGGCCTTGAATGGACAGAGTTGGGACAAAATCATCATTTACATCCATTACAAAAATCTCACCTTTATCCTGTAAAGGAACCGTTCACTTGTCTCATCTATACAGCCTCAGACCATATTGAACAAATTGAAACATTGGTTCAATCTTTACCAGATATTCAGTTTAAAATCGCGGCTAGAGTGATGGTTAGTGATAGATTAGCACAACTGACCGTTTATCCAAACGTGACCATATTTAACGGGATTCACTATTTGGTAGATGTCGATAATGAATTGGTAGAAACTAGTCAAGTCCTTTTAGATATTAATCATGGTGAAAAGACAGAGGAAATTCTCAATCAATTTGCAAGACTTGGGAAACCTATTTTATCTTTTGAAAAAACCAAATCTTACGAAGTAGGTCAGGAGGTATATGCTGTTGACCAAGTTCAAGCAATGATTGAAAAATTAAGAGAAATAAGCAAATGAAGAAAAATCATTTAGTAGCTGATGCACTAATCTTAACTGTTAGTGATCAGATTGAAGAGTTGGATTATCTCCTTGAAAACTTGCCAAATATCTGTTTTTATATTGCAGCACCTGTACAGTTTTCGGATAGAATCCGTAGCTTAGAAACGAACAATAATGTCCGTCTTCTAACGCTTACAAGTGAAGAACAGTTAAACTTTCTAGTGAGTATGTGCGACATCCTATTAGATATCAATCATTTTCAAGAAGTTGATTCTATTGTTTCCAAATTTGTGCAGGCTGGTAAAATGGTCTTGGCTTTTGACAATACAGTCCACGGAAATCAAGGACAGGAAGTTTTTTTATCAAGTGCACCAGATAAATTAGTTTCTAGAGTGAGAGAGTATCTGAATGTAGTCAGAGTGGGAGTCAATCATCAAGAAAAAATCGTCCAAGATGGGACTTGGAATGTATTTCAAATTAATAATAAAGCGGATTTAATTGTCGGAAGCAATGTCATTTGTAGAAATTTTGAAAATTTTCATGTTTCTTCTGGCAAGTTAATACTGCATGATGGTGTCTTTGTCAATAACTCTTGTAGTTTTAACTGTATAGAAAGAATTGAAATCGGAGCTGGTACCATGATGGGAGAGGGTGTTCGTTTTTATGATCACGACCATGTTTATACCGCTGAAAAGATCGAAAAGTGGCAGTGGACTACAGCGCCGATTAGAGTTGGAAGAGATTGTTGGATAGGAAGTAATGTCACGATTTTAAAAGGAGTGACGATTGGGGACAATACCATTATCGGAGCAGGATGTCTCATACGCAATGATGTTCCGGCAAACAGTGTGGTTTATAATGATGGGAATCTTGTTGTAAAAGAAAGAAGATAATTTGGAGCTATGGATACAAAAAAAGCAATCGTTTTAGGAGCAGATAATAATTATCGAGACAAATTGGAAACAACTATTAAATCTATTTGTTACCATGATAGAGACTTGAAATTTTATATTTTTAATGAAGATATCCCCAAAGAGTGGTTTTATCTGATGGAGAAGAGATTAGAAAAACTTAACTGTGAAATTTTGAATATAGAAATTGATGCAGAAAAAGTAAAACATTTTTCTACTCCTGATGAACATATCAAGTACATGACTTATTTTCGCTATTTTATTGCAGAATTTGTAAAAGAAGATAGAGCCTTGTATTTGGACTGTGATATGGTTGTTCATGGGAATATAGATCCGTTATTTCAGAAAGATTTCGAAGAAAATTATATAATTGCCGTTCCAGATGGTTGGTATAAAAATATTTTTAATGCAGGAATGATGATGGTAAATGTTCACAAGTGGAAAACTAATAACATTTGTCAAAATCTTTTAGAGTTGACTGCAGAAAAACATCAAGAAGTTTATGGTGACCAGGGAGTCTTAAATCTATTATTTGAAAATAAGTGGAAGAAAGTATCTCCTCATTATAATTTTATGGTTGGACTTGATACCTTAGCTTACTGGGCTCAAAAGCCAGAGTGGTTTTTAAATAGTTGGGATGAAAACTATAAACCTGCTATTATCCATTTTGAAGGTAAAGATAAACCGTGGAATGATTCATTAAAAACGAGATATAGAGAATTGTGGTGGTTTTATAATGGTTTGGATTGGCAAACTATTTTGTCGCGAGTTGATAGCAAACCAACTATGTTTAGTGAAATTGCATCAGTTTGCTTATTCCATACGGCTATTTTTACAGATACACAAGATTTGGAACACATAGAATATCTAGTAGAAAGTCTCTCAAATGTTCATTTTCACATTTTTGCCCATAGTTATTTTGGTCCGAGAGTACAAGTGTTGAACCGTTTTTTAAATGTATCTCTTTATCCCAATTATACACCGTATCAATCTCAAGAAATACTGAGTAAGTTAGATTTTTATTTAGATATCAATCATAATCAGGAAATAGATAATATAATTTCAAAAGTTCATGACATATCGAAACCGATATTTGCTTTCGAGAATACGAGTCATGATACAAATAATCGAAGTCAGATATTGCCTTCAACAGAGCCAAAGGAAATGGTAAAAGTTATTAAACAGTTTTTAGGAGAATAATTGTATAGCTTATGGATGAATTAATTAGTATTATAGTTCCAATATATAATGTTGAAGAGTATTTGAGAGAGTGCTTGGATAGTATTCAAAAACAAACTTATCCGAATTTTGAATGTATCATGATTAATGATGGTTCTACAGATAATTCGAAACAAATAGCAGAAGAGTATCTGGTGGATATTCGATTTAAGCTAATCAATCAAAGTAATCAAGGTCTAAGTTCGGCTAGAAATACAGGAATCAAACATCTGAATGCTGATTCTTCTTTTGTGAGTTTTGTGGATAGTGATGATTATATTCATTCTACATTTTTAGAAAAAATGACGAGACAAATTGAAGAAGGTGTTGATATTATAGAGGGATTGTTTGAACATTATCATGATGGAAATATCTATTATTTTCCTCAATCTGGACCACATAAAGTAGCTCTAGAAACTACGGTAGAAAAATTAAAGTGCCTAGCATTAGAAAAAATTAGAAATAGTTCCTGTGGGAAACTAATTCGAAGGAAAATGTTGCACGGCAGTTTTTTTCCAGAAGGATGGATTTTTGAGGATTTAGCTGTCGTACCAGAGTTCGTAACTAGTTCAAATAAGTGGGTTAAAATACAGGAGACTGTGTATACTTATAGAATTCGTGAAAACTCTATTATTACAAGTTCGTTTTCGGAGAAAGATTTAGATATATTTAAAATTTTTGAAAAATTTGATTGTTTTTTCAAAGACGAATCACGTAACATAAAAATTTGGTTAGAAAGATTAAAACTACTACATATAAATTATAGAATCGAGAAGATACCTACTCAGTATATAGAGAGATATCAAAAAGAAAAAGAAAAAATATTATTACAAATCGAAGAGTATGAAAAGGGGGAACTGATAAGTATTATCGTACCCATTTACAATGTTGAAAATTATTTGAGACATTGTTTGGAAAGTATTCAGAATCAAACATATCAAAATTTTGAGTGTTTATTAATAAATGACGGTTCGCCAGATAACTCTGCTGATATTTGTAGAGAGTATGTCTCTAAAGATTCTCGTTTTCGTTATTTTGAAAAAGAAAATGGTGGAGTTTCTTCAGCACGTAATCTAGGTATAGAACGTTCAAAAGGGCAATTTATCACCTTTATTGATTCGGATGATTGGGTAGATTCTGATTATTTAGAATTGTTGTATATAAAAATAAATGAATATAATGCAGATTTGGCAGTTCTGACATATAAACAATACAGTATGAACGATGGATGTTTTTATCTGCATGTTTGGGAACAAGATTATTACGAAAAATATTATAGTGGAAACGAGTTGTTAAATTCACTACCAAAATTAGAGAATTATGACAGTACATTTAATGTATCGTGGGGGAAACTATTTAAACGTAACTTTTTAGAAACTGCTACCTTTAATGAACAACGAATAATGGGAGAAGACTTAGAGTTTAATTTTAAGATTTTTTTACAAATCAAGAGTTGTATTTATCTCAATAAGGCCCTTTATAATTTTCGACAGCATCATTTATCTACTAGGGCGAGAAAAATTAGTGATAAGTATTTGATGGATGATATAGAAATAAGATTGGGTCGTCTACCATTTCTGATTGGGAAAACTGTTGATACTAATCTTTATTTAGCTAAAACGAAAGAATTTTTGAAATATCATATTGACAATGAAGTTGAATTTGGTATTGATAATACAAATGCTATACAGTTATATAAAGAAATTTTTCATAATTTATAGAATTACTAGTAGACAATATACTTGGTCAGGATTTTAAAGTTGTTGAGTTGTTGAATTGAAGGAGAAATAAATGATTCAAGAATTAATTAGTATTATAGTTCCTGTTTATAATGTGGAAAACTATCTACGTATGTGTTTAGATAGTATTATGAGTCAGACTTATCAAAATTTTGAGTGTTTATTAATAAATGATGGTTCACCAGACAATTCAGCTGATATCTGTAGGGAATATGCTGAGAAAGATTCTCGCTTTAAATATTTTGTCAAAGAAAATGGTGGACTATCAGATGCACGTAATTATGGAATAAGGCAGTCAAAAGGTTCCTATCTTACTTTTGTAGATTCAGATGATTGGATAGATTCTTCTTACTTAGAAAATCTATATGAACTGATGATAAAGCATAATGCAGATGTTTCGATAGCTTGTTATGGTGCTTATGATGAGGAAAGAGCAACCTATCTTTTTTATGCCTATGGAGATGAGTATGAGAAAGTTTATAGTGGTAGAGAGGTAGTTGAACAGTTACCTAAATTTGAAGGGGGAGACTTAACCTTTCAAACTTCATGGGGGATATTGTCAAAACGTGAATTATTTGACCAAATAACATTTCCAGTAGGAAGGATTAACGAAGATATAGGTACAAATTATAAGTTATTTATGCAAGCTAGAACAATAGCTTACATACATAAAAATCTATATATCTATCGCATTCGAAATACTAGCATTTCAAATAGTGGTTTTTCAGAAAAAATGATGAGGGACGATCATGATTTGAGATTGGAACGGATTGCGATGGTAGCTTTAAAGGGTTACGATATAAGTCAGTACGTTCAACAACATAAATTTTATCTAGACTATTGGCGTCGAATAGCAAATGAAAAAGGACTAGAAAATAGTATCGAAACAAAGAGGTTAGAGGAGTTAGATTTTTTATTAACAGGGAAAATCTACGAGGAGAAATAAAGTGAAAAAAGCAATCGTTCTTGGGGCAGATAATGGTTACTTAAATAAGCTAGAAACTACAATTAAGTCGGTGTGTACGCATAATAGAAATTTAAAATTTTATATTTTTAATGACGATCTTCCGAGCGAATGGTTTCAAGTTATGAATAGACGCTTAAAAGCAATTGATTCAGAAATTGTAAATGTTAAGATTTCGAATCATCAATTAAAAGGCTATCATCTTCCAATTGCTTATTTATCCTACGCTACATTTTTTAGATATTTTATAGCAGATTTTGTAGTGGAAGAAAAAGCTTTATATCTTGATTCGGATATAGTAGTGACTCATTCGTTGGATGAACTATTCCAGGAAGAATTAGGAGACTATTGGATTGCTGGTGTTCGGGATTATTTTGTAAAAGGATATGAAGACCGCTTTAATGCGGGAATGATGTTGATTAACGTTAGTAAATGGAAAAGAGAAAATCTTTCTGTAAAACTAATTGAACTAACAAATCGACATCATCAAGAAGTTTTTGGAGATCAAGGTATTCTCAATATGGTATTTGGGGAAAACTGGAAAAAACTGGATCGTAAATACAATTTTATGGTTGGTTTAGATAGTTTGATTCATATTGCAGTTGAGACGACTCCAGAAGCACTATCATCTTGGTATAATTCAGCCCTTCCTGATGATCTATTACCTTATATTATTCACTACACTGGAGAAAAACCTTGGTTACCTTTAAGTCAAAATCGTTATAGAGATATTTGGTGGTTTTATCAAGGCTTGGAATGGTCTGATGTTTTCTTACGTAAAGAAAGAATATTTCAGACCTATCAAGATTTGACAGTTGTACCAAAGGCTTATACAGCTATTTTTACCAATAGTTGTGAATTGGAACAAGTAGAATATTTAATTGAAAGTCTACCAGATGTTCATTTTTCTATATTTGCTCATACTTGGGTTGCTTCTAATGTTATTGATTTGATGCGATATCCTAATGTAACAGTTTATCAACAGTACAATCATTTTTCTTATGATAAGGTAATGAAAAAATTAGACTTTTACTTAGATATAAACCATTATGATGAAATTGATGATATTACAAATGTAGTAATGAATATGGGGAAACTAGTGTTTTCTTTTTCAAATACGAATCATTGCAACGAAGGAGCTCAAATATTTTCTCCTACCGAGCCAGAAAAAATGGTTCAGGAAATTAGAAAGTATATAGATTAAGAGGAGGAATGAATGACAAAGAAAGTTATTGTTTTAGGCGCAGATAATGGCTATCAAGATAAGGTAGAGACTACAATTAAATCGATTTGTGCTCATAACCGTAATTTGAAATTTTATGTCTTTAATGATGATATTTCATCAGAATGGTTTCAATTAATGTCTAAAAGACTAGAGTTATTATCATCAGAAATTGTTAATGTGAAAATAACGAATCATAGTCTACGAGACTATAATCTTCCATTGTCTCATTTAAGTTATGCTGCATTTTTTCGTTATTTTATTCCTCAATTTGTGAAGGAAGATAAGGCTTTGTATTTGGATTCAGATATTATAGTTAGAACAAATATAGATGAATTGTTTTTAGAGGATATTACTGATTACCCTTTAGCGGCTGTAGCAGATGCTTTAGTTCCATCTACTTTTAATTCAGGAGTTATGCTCATTAATGTTGCTTTATGGAGAAAAGAAAATGCAACAGAAAAACTTCTGGAGTTGACAAATGAATTTCATACAAGTACTTTCGGAGATCAGGGGATTTTAAATAAATTATTCGAAAATCGTTGGTATGCTTTAGATTCTTCTTATAATTTTATGGTTGGAATGGATACAGTTGCAAGAAATTATCAAATTGAAAATTGGTATACTGATTCATTAGAATTAGAAAAGACTGCTAAAATTATTCATTTCACAGGAGACAAACCATGGTATCAAGTGAATTTAAATCGCTTTAGAGAAGAGTGGTGGTTTTATTATTCTTTGGAATGGTCTGATATTGTGATGAGAAAAGCTGACTTTAAGAAGGGGTTAAACTCACTCATAGAAGCACCACTCTATCATACAGCTATTTTTACAAATACTTGTCATATAGAGAATCTGGAATATTTGATTAGAGAATTACCACAGGTTCACTTTTCAATTCTGGCTCATACAGGATTTGCATCTGAAATTATTGATTTACAACGATATTTAAATGTACAAATACTGCCTTCATTTAATCCGATGAATTTCAAAAAGGTCTTAGAAAAGATTGATTTCTATTTGGATATTAATCATGAAAATGAGATTGCTAATATTATTGAAGAGGTGTATCAAATTGGAAAACCTATTCTTTCATTTGATAATACTTGCCATAATGTAGAAAAAGCAAGTTTTATCTGTGAATCTAAGAGACCGGAAAAGATGGTAGATACGATTAAAGAATTATTGAATATTGATGGATACTAAAATATAGATAATTAAAGATACCTTGCAATTACTGGGTTAAAGTGTTTGAAAACAATGATTAGTAGTTATATTAGGGGAATTTGACACTTTTTAGGGATATATATATTATTTATCAGTTGTTTGAAAATGACATAAACGAAGAATCATCTGTTTGTTAGAACGATAAATTATATGAATAATGATGTAGGAAATAAGCTTGATGAAACTATACAAGTGTAGAGTGAAGGATGAATGGAAATGAACTAATTAGTATTGTTGTTCCAATCTACAACGTTGAGAATTATTTGCGAATGTGCTTGGATAGCATTCAGAATCAGACGTATCAAAATTTTGAGTGTTTATTAATCAACGATAGCTCTCCAGATAATTCAGCAGATATTTGTATAGAATATGTTGCTAAAGATTCTCGTTTCCGTTATTTTGAAAAAGAAAATGGTGGATTATCTTCAGCAAGAAATTTTGGAATTGAACGTTCGACAGGGGCATATACTACTTTTGTAGACTCGGATGATTGCTTAGAAAATGATGCTTTAGACCGATTATATGGTGCTTTGAAAAAAGAAAATGCAGATATTAGTATCGGGCGTTATAATTCTTATGATGAAGCACTCTATGTATATATGACTTATGTTACTGATCCAGATGATTCTCTGGAAGTGATAGAAGGAAAAGCAATCATGGATAGGGAAGGTGTCGAAGAAGTCAGAAATGGGAATTGGACTGTAGCTGTCTTGAAGTTATTCAAGAGAGAGTTACTACAAAATCTACCATTTCCTATAGGTAAAATTGCAGAGGATACTTATTGGACATGGAAGGTACTTCTAAGAGCTTCGAAGATAGTCTATTTGAATCGATGTGTATACTGGTATCGTGTTGGTTTGACTGGTACTTTATCGAATACATGGAGTGAAAAGCGTATATATGATGAAATCGAGGCTAGGGAAGAAAAACTCGCTATTTTAGCAAGTTTGAATTATGACTTGACCAATCATATTTTGATTTATAAAAATAGATTACAAAGAGTAGTAGCAAAATTAGAAGAACAAAATATGCAACTCACAGAGATTTATAGAAGAATGATGGAAAAATTATCTTTACTTCCGTAGATATTAATAAAAAATGAGATAATACAATATGAAACTACATTTAACGAATTTATACGGTATGGCAGGTGATAGTACTGTTATTCTAGCCCAAAATGCTGTACAAAAAATAGCCAGTCAACTGGGATTTAGAGAGGTTGGTATCTATTTTTACAACATTGCTTCAGATAGCCCTTCTGAGATGAATAAGCGTCTGGATGGGATTATGGCCAGTATTTCAATTGGAGATATCCTAGTATTTCAGTCTCCAACTTGGAATGGCTTTGAGTTTGATCGAGTCTTTTTTGATAAGCTGAAGGATATGCAGGTGAAAATCATTTGCTTTATCCATGATGTTGTCCCTCTCATGTTTGATAGTAACTATTACCTCATGAAAGAATATATGTATATGTATAATCTATCGGACGTTTTGATTGTTCCATCTGAACAGATGAAAGAACGCCTGATGGAAGAAGGCTTGACAACCAAGAAAATCCTTGTTCAAGGTATGTGGGATCATCCTCATAATTTGTCCTTATATGCCCCAGAGTTTAAAAAAGAACTCTTTTTTGCTGGAAGTTTAGAACGTTTCCCAGACTTACAAAATTGGTCTCAAGATACGCTTTTGAGAGTATTTTCAGCTAAAGGAGAAGCTAGTTCCAATGCTAGAAATCTTAGCATTGAAGGATGGAAAAAAGATGAGGAATTATTACTAGAATTATCAAAGGGTGGCTTTGGTCTTGTATGGGGAACTCATCAAAATGATGGAGAAAGTAACCAATACTATACTTTAAATATATCTCATAAGGTGAGTACCTACCTGACAGCTGGCATCCCAGTCATTGTACCAAGTAGCTTGTCAACTGCTAAATTTATAGTAGATCAAGGTCTAGGTTTTGTGGCGGATAGTCTAGAAGAAGTTCATGAGATAGTTGATAAAATGAATCTACAAGAATATCAAGAAATGACGAATCGTATCAAGACCTTTAGCTATCTGCTAAAAGAGGGCTATTTCACTAAAAAGCTATTGGTAGATGCAATCTATCATTTGGGAATTGATTAAGGGAATGAGATGAACAAAACAATTGTATTAGCTGGGGATCGCAATTACACCACGCAGTTAGAAACAACTATAAAATCGATCCTATACCACAATCGAGATGTTAAGATTTATATTTTAAATCAAGATATTATGCCAGATTGGTTTCGTAAGCCACGCAAAATTGCTCGAATGTTAGGTAGTGATATTATTGATGTGAAGTTGCCAGAACAGGCTGTGTTTCAGAATTGGAAAAAACAAGCTCACATTAGTTCGATTGCCTATGCTAGATATTTTATCCCAGATTATATACAAGAAGATACGGTTTTGTATTTAGATTGTGATTTACTTATAAATGATAAATTAGACAGTTTATTTGATCAGGATATAGAAGAACGTTATATCGCAGCGATTAGAGATGCAAATGGTCAAGGTTTCAATACTGGCGTCCTACTAATCAATAATAAAAAATGGCGTCAAGAGAATCTAAAAGAACGGTTAATTGAACAGTCTATAATAACAATAAAGGAAGTTGAAGAAGGTCGTTTTGAGCATTTTAATGGTGATCAAACGATTTTCAATCAGGTCTTACAAGATGATTGGTTAGAACTAGGTCGAGCTTATAATTTACAAGTAGGACATGATATTGTTGCTTTGTATAATAATTGGCAGGAACATCTAACTTTTAATGACAAACCAGTGGTGATTCATTTTACGACCTACAGAAAACCATGGACTACCTTGATAGCTAATCGTTACCGTGATTTATGGTGGAAATTTCATGATTTGGAGTGGAGTCAGATTTTACAACACCATATAGGAGAGTTTGAAATGACATCGCCTCTAGATAAGGAATTTTCTTGTTTAATTTTGACAAATTCCCAAGATTTAGAAGGGATAGAAGAGCTAGTTATGGCTCTATCAGATGTGGTCTTTCATATCGCAGCTTGGACGGATATGGGTGATAAGCTGATAAAATTAGCTGTCTATGATAATGTGAGATTGCATCCACAGATTGTTCCCCCTGTACTGGAAAAACTGAAAAGAAAAACGGATATTTATTTGGATATTCATCAGGGATCCGAAGTTGAAAGTATCTTGAGAGATGTTTGTAAATTTGAGATTCCTATCTTAAGTTTTTCTAATACACAGCATGGAATGTATAATCAAATGGTATTTGACAAAGAAGATATCAATTTAATGATAGAAGCTATCAAAGACTATGCTAGCAATTCTCGGTTTTTAAAAGATTATAATCAGGGGACATTTCATTGCTTAATATTTACTGATACACAAGACATTGAACAATTAGACTATTTAGCTCAATATCTTCCACATGTTATTTTTGATGTCGCAGCCTGGACAGATATGGGGCCTAAGTTATATGAACTACAAAATAACTATCGAAATATTCGTTTACATCCAGCTATAACTATAGAAAAATTAGAACAATTAAAAGCAAGAATGGGCTTGTATTTGGATATTAGCTGTGGCCATTCGACACATGATATAGTGAGATCGGTTCATGAAATGAATAAAATCATTTTCTCTTTTGATAGCACCCAACATGGCTCTTTTGGACAATATATATACTCTTCAAAAATACCCGAACGTATGGTGGAAGACATTGAAAATCTTATTTCTGGAACATTCCAAGCAAGAAGATCAGCGATTATGGTTAAGGATATTGATCAAACTCTAGATTATATAATAGAAAACCAATCTTCTATTATCCGTTTTGGAGATGGAGAGATGGATTTAATGTTAGGGAAATCTATTCCTTATCAAGTCTATGATGAAAATCTTGCAAGTCAGTTGAAAGAGATTATTTCTCTTCAAAGTGATGAAAAATTAGTTATTGGCTTACCAAATGTATTTGCTGATCGTTCTAATTTTACACCAGCAGCGGAAGCTTTCTGGAAGGGACATTTAGAACATCATTTAAAAGATTATCTAGAATTAGCTAGAGGAGATTGGTATGGGACTACATTTGTATCTAGACCATACATAGATTATGTGGATAAATCTCAATCATTTAGTCAATTTGAAAAACTAAAACAAATTTGGAAGAATGAGGACATTCTGATTGTAGAAGGAGTAACTTCTCGTTCAGGTGTAGGTAATGATTTATTTGATGGAGCAAATTCAATTAAGCGAATTATCTGTCCATCCCATAATGCTTATTTGCGTATGGAAGAGATTCAAGAAGCTGTATTACAGTATGCTGAAAATCGCCTTATTTTATGTATGCTTGGTCCTACAGCCAAAATTTTATCCTATAATCTTTTTAAGAAAGGTTATAGGGTTCTAGATATTGGTCATATTGATTCAGAGTATGAATGGATGAAAATGGGAGCTGATACAAAAGTTAAATTTTCTCATAAACATACGGCAGAGCATAATTTTGATCAGGAGATTGAATTTATTGAGGATGAAAACTATAACAATCAGATTGTTGCAAGGATTTTAGAATAACGAGTAAGTATGATAAGTGAGTTCACAATTTTGAGTGAACATTTTTAGACAAATAAAGAAATTAATGAGGCTATCTCTCTAAAATAATAGATATTTTAAATAAAATGAGTCTATTATGAACAGGATTTGATGGAAATTTTTCAAAATTTACATAGAGACTGCCCGACAACTATATTGCTAGATAAATAAAGATTTATTCTATAATTTTAAGATTGTAGGTAAAATGTGTGGAATCTTTGATTAGTGTTATTATTCCAGTTTATAATACTGAAAGTTATATTGGAGTTTGCTTGGAAAGTCTTGTAAAACAGACTTATACAAATTTTGAAGTGCTTATGATTGATGATGGTTCTACAGATAATTCAGGAAGAATTTGTCAGGATATACAGAGAGTGACTCCCGTTTTCATTACTATAGGAGAGAAAATGGTGGAGTTTCCTCTGCTCGTAATTTAGGAATTGAATATTCCAGAGGAGATTATTTAACATTTGTTGATTCAGATGACTGGGTAGAGGAGGATTATTTAGAAGTTCTATATTCTGCTCTAGTATCTGAATCTGCGTCAGTTTCAATTTCAACATATAAAAGATTTTCTATGGAAGATAATACTTGGTATGTTCATTCTTTTCAACGAGGTTACGATAAACGAGTCTTTCATCATCTAGAATTAATCAATGAATTAATTGATTTGGATTCTTTCGATCATTCATATCGTTTTGTAAGTGGAAAGTTAGTAAGACGAGAAGTTGTGGGGGACATTCGTTTTAATTCTCTAACTAGTTTAGGTGAAGATATGGAATTTTGGTTTAAAGTCTATCTAATCTCACCCAAATCTGTCTATATCAATAGAGATAGTTATGTTTATAGAACAGGTGAAGTCCCGACGAGACATTTTAGTTTACTCAAGGTCAGGTGTGATTTACAACAGCGTGAAAATTTTATAGCTCTTCTTGCTGCTCGAAATATAGAAGTTGATCGATACGTAGACAATTTTGTATCCCTGTTAAAATTTCGAAAAAAAGAACTTGAAGATAAAGATCTATCATCAACAGATACGATGAAATGGATTAAGGAAACATTATATTTACTTGATGAGTAAGTGAACAGATTGATTTTATGTAAAGATGATAAAAAAATCTATTTGGTTTAATTTATGTAGGACAATAAATAGTGTTAGTTAGAATAAATGATAAGGATTTAAAATGGGAAATACCAAACGTGCAGTAGTATTTGCAGGTGATTACGCTTATATTCGACAAATCGAAACGGCAATGAAGTCACTTTGTAGGCATAATAGTCATGTTAAAATTTATGTACTAAATCAAGACATTCCTCAGGAATGGTTCAATAGATTAAGGATGTATGTACAAGAGATTGGGGGCGATTTGATTGATTGCAAGTTAATAGGGCAACAGTTTCAAATGAACTGGTCAAATAAACTACCGCATATCAATCATATGACCTTTGCACGCTATTTTATTCCAGATTTTGTAACAGAAGATAAAGTTCTCTATCTAGATAGCGATTTGATTGTGACTGGTGATTTGACCGATTTGTTTGAATTAGATTTAGGTGAAAATTATTTGGGCGCAGCTCGTTCTTGCTTTGGAGCTGGAGTCGGCTTCAATGCTGGTGTTCTCTTGATTAACAACAAAAAATGGAAATCTGAAACTATTCGACAAAAATTAATTGAATTAACAGAAAAAGAACATAAGAATGTCAAGGAGGGGGATCAATCAATTTTAAATATGTTGTTTAAAGATCAGTATAGCCTACTTGAGGATAAATATAATTTTCAAATAGGTTTTGATGCTGGTGCAGCTGAAAAGAATCATGCTTTTATTTTTGAAATTCCATTAACACCTTTTCCAGAAATTTTGCACTATATTTCTCCTGATAAACCGTGGAAGCAGTTTTCTGTTGGACGTTTGAGAGAAGAGTGGTGGAAATACTCTTTTATGGAATGGAGTTATATAGTATCTAGCTGGAAAGAAAAGGGTGTTTTTTATTCTGCAGATATTTATAAACCAAAATTAACTTGTATGAATTTAACTAATTCTTGGTGTGTAGAAAAAATTGATTATCTAGTTGAGCAACTACCAGAAGTACATTTTTATATTGCTGCTCATACTTTTATGTCGGATGAATTAAAAAGATTATCTAAGTATCAAAATGTGACCCTTTATCCTAATTCTTTTCCTATTTTGGTAGAAAAAATTCTAAAGAGTTCAGATATTTATTTGGATTTGAATTTAGATCAAAAGCTAGTATATGTTTACGATTTGGTGAAGAAATACAATAAACCCATGCTTAGTTTTGAAAGCAGTAGATATCAAGAACTTTCGAATAGTCAGTATGCTGGACTTTACTCTAATCAAGCTCCCTGGGAGTTAGTTGATGCAATCAGAAATTATATGACAGACAAGTAAATAATTTTGAATAACGAGTTATTTATATGAATGGCTGGATAAAGATTTATTGACATATTTGGAGGCTAAAAGATAATGAGCGAATTAATTAGTGTTGTAGTTCCGATATACAATACAGAGAGATATTTAGTGGAGTGTTCGAGCATATTCTAAAGCAAACCTTTCAAAATATAGAAATTATTTTAGTTGATGATGGTTCAACGGATAATTCTGGGGAAATTTGTGATACTTTTATGATGCAAGATAAGCGTGTCAGAGTGTTTCATCAAGAAAATCAGGGAGCAGCACAAGCTAAAAATGTAGGTCTGCGTGAAGCTAGAGGAGAATATATCACGATTGTTGATTCCGATGATATTGTAAAAGAAAATATGATTGAAACTCTTTATCAGCAAGTTAAAGAGAAAAATGCGGACATAGTGATAGGAAATTACTATAATTATGACGAAAGTGATGGGAATTTTTATTTTTATGTAACGGGGCAAGATTTTTGTGTCGAAGAACTATCTATACAAGAAATTATGAACCGTCAAGCAAGAGATTGGCAATTCAATAGTTCAGCCTTTATATTGCCGACATTTAAGTTGATTAAAAAAGAATTATTTAATGAAGTTCACTTTTCAAATGGTCGCCGCTTTGATGATGAAGCAACCATGCATCGCTTTTATCTTTTAGCGTCTAAAATCGTCTTTATAAACGATAATCTTTATCTATATAGAAGACGTTCAGGTAGTATTATGAGATCTAAATTTGATCTTTCTTGGGCAAGAGATATTGTTGAAGTGTTTTCTAAGAAAATATAGGATTGTGTCTTGGCTAGTTTGGATGTCTCCGTTCTGCGTATTCGATTTGTCAATCTTTTAAAGGATTATAAGCAAACTTTAGAAGACCATCAATTAACAGATACTGAGGAATATAAAGATATTTGTTTTAGATTGAAGCTCTTTTTTGAAGCAGAGCAAAGAAATAGTAAAAGTTGAAATAAAAAGATTGTTGTTTACCAGATAACAAATAATGAAGGTAAGGGGAGTATTTTGTGACTAAGATTTATTCGTCAATAGCAGTAAAAAAAGGACTATTTACCTTATTTCTACTGTTTATCTATGTATTGGGAAGTCGTATTACTCTCCCTTTTGTTGACCTAAATAGTAAAGATTTTTTAGGAGGTTCAACAGCTTATCTAGCCTTCTCAGCCGCCCTAACAGGTGGAAATCTAAGAAGTTTGTCAATTTTTTCTATAGGATTATCACCTTGGATGTCATCTATGATCTTATGGCAGATGTTTTCTTTTTCGAAAAAATTAGGCTTGAGTTCTACAGCGATTGAAATTCAAGATCGTCGAAAAATGTATCTGACCTTGCTGATTGCTGTTATTCAGTCATTGGCAGTTAGCTTGAGCTTACCAGTACAATCCTCTTACTCGTCATTTTTGGTTGTTGGGATGAATACCTTGTTGCTGATAGCAGGGGCATTTTTCCTTATTTGGTTGTCAGATTTAAATGCTGGTATGGGGATTGGGGGATCTATTGTAATCCTCCTATCCAGCATTGTTTTAAATATCCCTCAGGATGTTATTGAAACTTTTAAACTGGTTCATACCCCTACAGGGATTGTTGTCTTGCTTGTTTTTATGACCATTATATTTTCTTACTTGCTTGCCCTTATGTATCGAGCTCGCTATTTGGTTCCTGTTAATAAAATTGACTTACATAATCGTTTTAAACGCTATTCTTATCTCGAAATCATGTTGAATCCTGCAGGTGGGATGCCCTATATGTATGTGATGAGTTTTCTTAGTGTACCAGCTTATCTGTTCATCTTGTTGGGATTTATTTTCCCTAATCATTCAGGGCTAGTGGCTTTATCAAAGGAATTTATGGTTGGAAAGCCTTTGTGGGTCTATGTTTATATTTCGGTTTTATTTTTATTTAGTATCATTTTTGCATTTGTTACTATGAATGGAGAAGAGATTGCTGACCGCATGAAAAAATCTGGAGAATACATTTATGGAATTTATCCAGGCGAGGACACTAGTCGATTTATTAATCGATTGGTCCTTCGTTTCGCAGTCATAGGTGGTCTCTTTAATGTAATTATGGCAGGTGGCCCTATGCTTTTTGTTTTGTTTGATGAAAAGTTATTAAGATTGGCAATGATTCCAGGATTGTTTATGATGTTTGGAGGCATGATTTTTACGATTCGAGACGAGGTCAAGGCTCTACGGTTAAATGAAACCTATAAACCCTTGATTTAGGAGACTTTTATGTATTATTTTATTCCAGCTTGGTATGGTTCAGAAAGAACATGGCATACCAATATCACTCCATGGTATTTTTCTCATTTTCGTTTTGAATTTGATGATACCTTTCATCAGATCCGGATTTTTCAAGAGCAAGATATAGATTCTCGTCTATTAGTATTAGCTTACCAGCCTCATTTGCGTTATTTTTTACATAGGCATGGGGTTTTGGAAACAGAAACATATTCTATTTTTGATGTTATGCAAGATTTTCATAATCTCCATACCCAAGTTTTAACCATTAGAGATATTGAGTGGGATAATGACTGTGAATTTATTTATAGTCCCTTTACAATTATTGTTCAAAAAAATAGGAAGAAATTTGCTAAGGTTGAACATGGGGTCGAAGGCTTCATCAGTGATATACAGTATTTTGAACCGAATGGACAAGTACATATGCACTATATCATGGATGATCGTGGGTTTGTATCAAGTGTTGTCTTTTTTGAAGATGGGCAAGCCGCTTATCAAGAATATCTGAATTCCAAGGGAGTGTGGCAATTTAGAGAGCATATAAAAGAAGGGGGACGGGTAGAAGTCAATCCAATTTTTGGTTACCGCTTTAAAGCGCTTATCTATCAAGACATGGGAGATTTGGTGGCAGAATTTTTTGAGAATTATCTGCAAACATATGTGAAGGATATGGATATTTTTATGGTTCCCTCTCATTCTCACCATGACCAGTTTATATTAGACCGTTTACCAAGAGAAAATCCGAAACTATTGAGTCTTTTCATTGGACGTAATCCTCAAGATACCTTTAGAGATTTAGATTCAACTTTTGAAAAGTCTGATTTGATTTTGGTGGATAGAGAGGATAGTTTACGATTGTTGCAGGAGTTGTATCCTAAACGAATGCATCAATTTTATCATTTATCATCTTTTGACACCCGCTTACGATTGGGGAGAAGCCAAACTAAGAAAGAATCTATCATTTATTATCAACTGGATTTTGAGCAGGGAATTGATAACCAAGCTCTACTTCAAGTCTTGGCCTTTGTCGCTGAAAATAAGGATACTGAGGTGATTTTTGGAGCATATGCTGCTAGTCAGGAGCAAATGAATGAGGTGGAAGGGATTGTTGAGTCTTTCATCCAAGAAAACATTCAATCCGAAAATCTGGGGAAGGAGATTGATTATGGTGACGCAGAAAATCCTCTGGAAGAAAATCAACACCAGGACTTACGCATACAGTTTGTCAATTTGAATGATGAGTTAGATTTGATAAAAACACTAGAATTTGTCCGTTTGATTGTGGATTTAAATAGACATCCTCATCTCTACACACAGATAGCTGGTATTAGTGCAGGAATTCCTCAAATCAACCTAGTTGAAACCGTCTATGTTGAACATTTAAAAAATGGTTATTTGCTGACAGATGTGACAGAATTTTCTAAGGCTGCACATTATTACACAGATAGGTTGAAAGAGTGGAATGAGTCCTTGATTTATTCGATTGATAAGATTAAGGAGCATACTGGCCAACGTTTCTTAGATAAATTGCATCACTGGATTGAGGAGGTTACAGATGTCAAAGGATTATAAAATCCTACAGATAGGGATTGATAATTGGACTCATCATTATGAAATTCCTGAAAACATGGATTGGTATTATTTCTGTCCTAACTCACCATTAGCCCTTCGTAAAATGATGGAAATGGAAGGGATAACAAGTTTTCATGCTATCTTGATAGAAGATGGTCAGTATTTATCTAATTTACTGCCTTTTATTTATCATATTGAACCTCATACTCTTTTTTATGACCAAGATTTTCAAACGACAGATTTGAGAATTCTTGACTTATTAAAAAAGAGATGTGCACAAGCAATTGATTTTTCAAGTCCCCAACAATTAATCAATGATTTGAGTCAATCTCTTTTTGGTGGTGGGTATGGTGATAAACTCTTTCCTTCGACGATACAAGTGAATCCAAATTTTACGGGAGCTATTTCTTATCAAGGATTGGATTATGTGAGTTTGGAAGGTGGTTTTGGTCAAGATTTTTCTCAACTTGCATATTGGACTTATAATATAGTAGTGTACAAAACACTTCCTATTGAGTTGTGGCTTGAATATGAAAAGCAAGGAAATTGTGACTTTCGTTTGGTCATCCGTAAAATATGGAGTGGTTCTGTTGATGATGTTTTTGAAGAGACAATAGTGTCTGAAAAAGACTTGGAGCAAGCACTTTTTATGGATAGTCGAGATGGTGACTACATTATCTCGATATCTGTTGAAGCAAGAGGTCATGGAACTATCAAACTAGGTAATCTTCACCAACGTTGGAGTCGAAAACAATTTGGTAAGTTTGTACTTGGTGGAAATATCCTACATGATTCCAAGCGCGATGAAATAAACTATTTCTTCCATCCAGGTGATTTTAAACCGCCTTTGGCTATCTATTTTGCAGGTTATCGACCCGCAGAAGGATTCGAGGGCTACTTTATGATGAAAAATCTAGGATGTCCCTTTATTTTATTTTCTGATCCACGTTTAGAGGGGGGAGCTTTTTATCTAGGAACCGATGAGCTAGAGGGAAAAGTCAAAGAGACGATTGCTCACTATCTTGATTATTTAGGCTTTGATCGCAAGGATTTGATTTTATCAGGCCTTTCTATGGGAACGTTTCCAGCTCTCTATTATGGTGCTTTTTTTGAACCTCATGCTATCATAGTTGGTAAGCCCTTGGCAAACTTAGGAACCATAGCTGGTCGTGGACGTTTGGACGCACCTGGTGTCTCTAACTTAGCTTTTGATTGTTTAATTCACCATACAGGTGGGACGAGTTGGCAAGATATGACAGAGCTGGACCAGCGTTTTTGGAAAATCTTTAAACAAGCAAATTTTTCAAAGACAACTTTTGGTTTGTCTTATATGAAGGATGAAGAAATGGATCCTCAGGCTTATGAGAAACTAGTTACTTATTTGTGTAATACGGGTGCAAAGATTTTGTCTAAAGGAACTGCTGGACGACACAATGATGATACAGATACCAATGTTGCTTGGTTTATCCACTTTTATCGGATGGTACTAGCAAGTGGTTTTGGAAGGGAGAAAGAATGATTATCACGCAGAGAGAGACTATTTATTGGGGTGAGATAGGTGGGACCTATATGTACGGTTCAAATGTATCCTACTACCCAGACAAGAGTGTGCGTTTATATAACCCCCTCCTGCCATCTGGTGAAGTTTTGAAGACTTGGTTTTCTAGTGTTAATTACCAAGGTGCTAGGACCCAGCCACAACTTCCTTTACTCAAAAGAAATCATCAATATCATTTAGCGATGCATTTTGATTGTCAACCTGAGAATGGTGTCTATATCAAACTGCTCTTCTTAAATCGTTATGAGGATGTATTGGAAGAAAAAGTTGAAAAGGCAAGAGAGTTTACCTTTACTTATCCAGAGGATACCTATACTTATCGCATTTCCCTTTTGAGTGCTGGTTTTCAAGAATTAAACTTTTATGATTTTTCAATCAAGGAGATAAAAAGTGTTTAGACGTTTAGGTCAAGATTTCCAGCTTAGGAAAGTGAAAAAGATTTTAAAGAGGATCAATAGCTTAAAAGGCAAGATGTCCTCTCTTTCGGATCAAGAATTAGTGGATAAAACAGTGGAGTTTCGTCAGCGTCTTTCCAAGGGAGAAAGTCTAGATGATCTTTTAGTAGAAGCTTTTGCAGTGGTGCGTGAAGCAGACAAGCGGATTTTAGGGATGTTCCCCTATGATGTTCAGGTCATGGGAGCTATTGTCATGCACTATGGAAATGTTGCGGAGATGAATACGGGGGAAGGTAAAACCCTAACAGCTACCATGCCGGTCTATTTGAATGCTCTTTCAGGTCAAGGTGTGATGGTTGTTACACCTAATGAGTATTTATCAAAGCGGGATGCAGAGGAAATGGGTCAAGTTTATCGTTTCCTAGGATTGACCATAGGGGTGCCATTTACAGGGGATCCAAAGAAGGAAATGAAAGCTAAAGAAAAGAAACTGATCTATGCTTCGGATATCATTTACACAACCAATGGTAATTTAGGTTTTGATTACTTAAATGATAATCTGGCCTCGAATGAAGAAGGTAAGTTTTTGCGACCTTTTAACTATGTCATTATTGATGAAATTGATGATATCTTGTTGGATAGTGCCCAGACACCTCTTATCATTGCGGGTTCTCCCCGTGTTCAGTCTAATTACTATGCAATCATTGATACACTGGTGACAACGCTGGTCGAGGGAGAAGATTATATTTTCAAAGAGGAGAAGGAAGAGATTTGGCTTACTACTAAGGGGGCCAAGTCTGCTGAAAGTTTTTTAGGAATAGATCATTTTTATAAAGAAGAACATGCGGTTTTTGCTCGTCATTTAGTTTATGCGATTCGAGCTCATAAGCTCTTTACCAAAGATAAGGACTATATCATTCGTGGAAATGAGATGGTACTGGTTGATAAGGGAACAGGACGTCTAATGGAGATGACCAAACTGCAGGGAGGTCTTCATCAGGCCATTGAAGCCAAGGAACATGTCAAATTATCTCCAGAAACGAGGGCTATGGCTTCTATCACCTATCAGAGTCTTTTTAAAATGTTCAATAAGATATCTGGTATGACAGGGACAGGTAAGGTAGCGGAAAAAGAGTTTATTGAAACCTACAATATGTCTGTAGTATGTATTCCAACCAATCGTCCTAGACAACGGATTGATTATCCAGATAATCTCTATGTCACTTTACCTGAAAAAGTATATGCGTCCTTGGAGTACATCAAGGAATACCATGCTAAGGGAAATCCCCTACTTGTTTTTGTAGGCTCAGTTGAAATGTCTCACCTTTATTCATCACTCTTGCTTCGTGAAGGGATTGCCCACAATGTCTTAAATGCCAATAATGCTGCTCGTGAGGCCCAAATTATCGCTGAATCAGGTCAGATGGGAGCCGTAACAGTAGCAACCTCTATGGCCGGACGTGGGACGGATATCAAACTCGGTAAGGGAGTCGCTGAACTTGGTGGCTTGATTGTCATTGGAACAGAGCGGATGGAAAGTCAACGTATTGACCTTCAAATCCGTGGACGTTCTGGTCGTCAGGGAGATCCTGGTATGAGTAAGTTTTTTGTATCACTGGAAGATGATGTTATTAAGAAATTTGGTCCATCTTGGGTTCACAAGAAGTATAAAGATTACCAAGTTCAAGATATGACGCAACCAGAAATTCTCAAAGGTCGTAAGTATCGTAATCTGGTTGAAAGGGCGCAACATGCCAGTGATAGTGCTGGTCGAACTGCCCGTCGTCAGACTCTAGAGTACGCTGAGAGTATGAATATCCAACGTGATATGGTTTACAAGGAACGCAATCGTCTAATAGATGGTTCTCGTGACTTAGAAGATGTAGTTTTGGATATCATCGAGAGATATACAGAAGAGGTCGCGGCTGAACACTATGCCAGTCGTGAATTACTATTTCACTTTATCGTTACCAATATCAGTTTTCATATTAAAGAGGTTCCAGACTATGTAAATGTGACTGACAAAACTGCAGTTCGTAGGTTTATAAAGCAGGTGATTGATAAAGAACTTTCTGAAAAGAAAGCATTACTTGACCAACATGACTTGTATGAACAGTATTTACGACTCTCTCTACTGAAGGCTATCGATGATAACTGGGTGGAGCAAGTAGACTATCTACAACAATTATCTATGGCTATCGGTGGCCAATCTGCTGCACAGAAAAACCCAATTGTAGAATATTATCAAGAAGCCTATGCAGGTTTTGAAACGATGAAAGAGCAAATTCGTGCTGATATGGTACGGAATCTCCTGATGGGGCTGGTTGAGGTCACTCCAAAAGGTGAAATCGTGACTCATTTTCCATAAGAGGAGAAAATATGACAATTTACAATATAAATTTAGGAATTGGTTGGGCCAGTAGCGGTGTGGAATATGCTCAAGCCTATCGTGCCGGTATTTTTCGAAGTTTGAAATTACCCTCTAAATTTATCTTTACAGATATGATTTTAGCGGATAACATTCAGCACTTATCAGCCAATATTGGTTTTGATGATGAGCAAGTTATCTGGCTTTATAATCACTTTACAGATATCAAGATTGCACCGACTAGCGTGACAGTGGCTGATGTCTTGGCTAGGTTTGACGGTGTTGAAAGTCATCGAGAAAAGAATGGCAAGGTTTTGCGTATCTTCTTTTCTGACCAAGATAAGTTTGTAACCTGTTATTTGGTTGATGAGAATAAGGACTTGGTCCAGCATGCCGAGTATGTTTTTAAGGGGAACTTGATTCGGAAGGATTACTTTTCTTATACGCGTTATTGTAGTGAGTATTTTGCTCCCAAGGACAATGTTGCAGTCTTATATCAAAGAACGTTTTACGATGAAGACGGAACTCCAGTCTATGATATCTTGATGAATCAAGGTAAGGAAGAAGTTTATCGTTTTAAGGATAAGATTTTCTATGGAAAGCCAGCTTTCATGCGTGCCTTTATGAAATCCTTGAATTTGAACAAGTCTGATTTGGTCATTCTCGATAGGGAGACAGGCATTGGTCAGGTTGTGTTTGAGGAAGCACAGGCAGCGCATCTAGCGGTAGTTGTTCATGCGGAGCATTATAGTGAAAATGCTACAAATGAGGACTATATCCTTTGGAATAACTATTATGACTATCAGTTTACCAATGCAGATAAGGTTGACTTCTTTATCGTATCAACTGATAAGCAGAGAGAAGTTCTGCAAGAGCAATTTGCTAAATACACCCAGTACCAACCAAAGGTTGTTACCATTCCTGTTGGTAGTATTGATGCATTAACTGAGTCAAGTCAAGGGCGCAAGCCATTTTCATTGATTACGGCTTCACGTCTTGCCAAAGAAAAACACATTGATTGGTTGGTCAAGGCCGTCATTGAGGCGCGTAAGGAAATTCCTGAGTTAACCTTTGATATTTATGGTAGTGGTGGAGAAGATTCTCTGCTTAGAGAAATTATTACAACTCATCAGGCTGAGGATTATATCCAACTTAAGGGACACGCAGAACTTTCGCAGATTTATAGCCAGTATGAAGTCTATTTGACTGCTTCTACCAGCGAAGGCTTTGGTTTGACCTTGATGGAAGCTATTGGTTCAGGCCTTCCTCTAATCGGTTTTGATGTGCCTTATGGCAATCAGACTTTTATAGAGGATGGGAAAAATGGTTATTTGATTCCAAGTTCATCTGACCATGTAGAAGACCAAATCAAGCAAGCTTACGCAGCTAAGATTTGTCAATTGTATCAAGAAAATCGTCTAGAGGGTATGCGTGCCCATTCTTATCAAATTGCAGAAGGTTTCTTAACCAAAGAAATTTTAGAAAAGTGGAAAAAAACAGTAGAGGAGGTGCTCCATGATTGAACTTTATGATCGTTATAGTCAGGAAAGTCGAGATTTACATGAAAGTCTAGTCGCTACTGGTCTTTCTCAACTTGGAGTGGTTATCGATGCAGATGGTTTTTTGCCTGATGGTCTGGTTTCTCCTTTTACCTATTATCTAGGTTACGAGGATGGAAAACCTCTCTATTTTAACCAAGTCCCTGTTCCAGCTTTTTGGGAAATTTCAGGAAATAATCAGTCTGCTCGTATTGAGGATGTGACACAGGAGAGGGCCGTTATTCATTATGCTGATGGAATGCAGGCTCGCTTGGTTAAGCAAGTAGATTGGAAAGACCTGGAAGGTCGAGTCCGTCAAGTTGATCATTACAATCGTTTCGGAGCTTGCTTTGCTACAACAACCTATAGCGCAGATAATGAGCCGATTATGACGGTTTACCAAGATGTCAATGGTCAGGAGGTTTTACTTGAAAACCATGTGACAGGTGATATCTTATTGACCTTACCTGGTCAGTCCATTCGTTACTTTGCCAATAAGGTTGAATTTATTACCTTCTTTTTGCAAGATTTGGAAATAGATACAAGTCAGCTTATCTTTAATACTTTAGCGACTCCTTTCTTGGTTTCCTTCCATCATCCAGATAAATCTGGCTCAGATGTTTTGGTGTGGCAGGAGCCTCTCTATGATGCTATTCCAGGTAATATGCAGTTGATTTTGGAAAGTGATGATGTGCGTACTAAGAAAATCATCATTCCAAACAAGGCGACTTATGAACGTGCTTTAGAGTTGACTGACGAGAAATACCATGCTCAGTTTGTGCATTTAGGTTACCATTATCAGTTTAAACGTGATAATTTCCTTCGAAGAGATGCCTTAATATTGACCAATTCAGATCAGATTGAGCAAGTAGAAGCAATCGTAGAAGCCCTGCCTGATGTCACTTTCCGTATTGCAGCAGTGACAGAGATGTCTTCTAAGCTCTTAGATATGCTTCGCTATCCTAATGTGGTCCTTTACCAGAACGCTAGTCCACAGAAGATTCAGGAGTTGTATCAACTGTCGGATATTTATTTGGATATCAATCACAGCAATGAGTTATTGCATGCAGTGCGTCAGGCCTTTGAGCACAATCTCTTGATTTTTGGATTTAATCAGACAGTGCACAATAGACTTTATATCGCTTCAGAACATTTGTTTGAAAGTAGTGATGTTGCTCCTTTGGTTGAGACCATTAAACTGGCCCTTTCAGATGTTGCTCAAATGAGTCAGGCACTTGGGAAGCAAGGCCAACATGCAAACTATGTTGACTTGGTGCGATATCAGGAAACCATGCAAACCGTTTTAGGAGGCTAACATGTCAGACGAAGATTTATTTTACAAAGACGTTGAAGGTCGCATGGAAGAGTTGAAACAAAAACCTATCAAGAAAGAAAAAGAAACCCGAGGGGAAAAGATTAGTAAAACTTTTTCACTCATCTTGGGTTTAATGATTCTGATTGGTTTACTCTTTACTTTGTTGGGAATTTTGAGGTAGGCCTATGACTGACATACTGATTGTTTTAGCTATTGTCTTCTCTCTTGCTTTGATTGTATTGGTGACCATACAACCTCGTCAAAATCAACTATTTTCCATGGATGCGACCAGTAATATTGGTAAACCAAGCTACTGGCAGAGCAACACCTTGGTCAAGGTTCTCACTTTATTGGTGAGTTTGTCCTTATTTGTCTTACTATTAACCTTTATGGTAATAACTTATAAATAAAAGAAAACTTCAGATATTCACCTTTTGTGATTGGTCTGAAGTTTTATTTTTTACACTCAATGAAAATCAAAGAGCAAATTAGGAAGCTAGCCGAAGGCTGCTCAAAACACCGTTTTGAGGTTGTAGATAAGACTGACGAAGTCAGTAACCTTACCTACGGCAAGGTGAAGCTGACGTAGTTTGAAGAGATTTTCGAAGAGTATTACTGTCCATATTTCTGGTAAAAATCGACCTTGACCTGGATAAAGGTTTCAGCTTCGCGTAGTAGCTGCAGGAGGGTAGCACGGGTTTCAAACTCCTCGCGTGTTTTAGGGAGACTCCGATTACGGAAGACTTGCAGATAGCGTTCGATGTCATCAAGTAGGTCATGAGCAGGATTGGTCTGGCTTAGCTGGGCAGCAATCTTAGAAAAGAGCTGGGCCAAGATCAAACTCTCACTGGCGGCCAGATGACAGGTATTGATCTGCTGGGCCATATTTCGCAGGATACGACTTTGTCGCTGTCTCATCTCAAAGTAGTGGATGTGGTAGTCCGTCTGGTGAAAGAGATGGTCCGAGTGATCCAGGTAGACCAGTTTGAGAGCCTCATCGAGGAGCTTGTCTAATTGGTCAACGAGTTGGGCTTGGTTGCGTCCGTCTCCTCTTGACAGATAGTATTTAAAACGAAGCAAGATGTCTTTTAACTTTTCTTCGACCTGAAGGTGGTAGCTTTGGATGGCTTTCTCACGAGAGGGCATGTAAAGGTTGACCAACAGAGCAAAGCTTGTCCCGATGAGAAAGAGGAGCACTTCATTGAGCAAGAGAGCTGGAGAAGTAGACTCCTGTACCAAGAGATGACCGACCAAGACACTGCTAGGTGTGATACCGATTTCCCAGCCCATTTTGTAAGCAAGAGGCACATAGAGAGCCAGATAGAGGCCTAGACTCCAGATGTGAAAGCCGGTAAGTTGAAAGGCTAGAACGCCCATAGCGAGCGCTAGGAGCATGGAAAAGAGGCGGTTACGTGCTAATTTTAGCGTGCTTCTGCGCGTGTCGGAGAGGCTTAAGAGGGCGATAATTCCAGCTGAAACTGCTGATGATAAATCTAAAAAATAAGCGAGAAAACAAGCGAGACAGGTCGCTAAGACCAGTTTTGTCGTACGTTGAGTGAGGGACATGAAAATTTCCTAAACTAATAGAATCAAGTGTTTAACGAGGAGAGTCAGAGACTAGGGGCGAAGTTTTCGATTTGTAGCATACTCGGCAACCGCTGTAAAGAGGACATCTGTTGAAGAGTTCAGAGCTGTTTCGCAGGAGTCTTGCACGACTCCGATCACAAAACCGACTCCGACAACCTGCATAGCCAAGTCGTTGGAAATCCCAAAGAGGCTACAAGCCACAGGAATGAGGAGAAGGGATCCCCCAGCGATTCCAGAGGCCCCGCAGGCAGAAATGGCAGCCACCACACTGAGCACAAATGCTGTCCCAAAGTCTACCGAGATTCCGAGTGTGTTGACGGCAGCCAAGGTCAGGACATTTATGGTAACAGCAGCGCCAGCCATATTTATGGTCGAACCAAGCGGGATGGAGACAGAGTAGGTGTCAGGATTCAGTCCCAGGTCTTGGCAGAGTTTCATATTGACAGGGATATTGGCAGCAGAGCTACGAGTGAAAAAGGCTGTAATACCACTGACACGTAGACATTTCAAAACAAGGGGATAGGGATTTTTCCTCATAAAGAGAAAAGCGATGAGTGGGTTGATGATGAGAGCAACAAAGGCCATGGTAGCAATCAAAAGTCCTAGGAGGACACCGTAGTTAGCCAGACTGGCAATGCCCTTGTCTGAGATGGTCTTAAACACTAAGCCTAAAATCCCAAAGGGAGCTAGGTTGATAATCCATTCCACGATTTTAGAGGTGACATCTGCCATGGTTCTCAGTAATTCTTTACTGTGTTTACTTGCCTCTCTCATAGCCAAGCCAAAGATAACTGCCCAAGAGAGAATCCCGATATAGTTGGCTTCAACAATGGCATTTAAGGGATTGTCCACCAGTTTGAGCAAGAGGTTGCTGAGGACTTGACCGATACCGTCAGGAGCAGCAACTTCTGTATTTGCACTGGTCAGGGTGATTTGCACAGGCAGTAAGAAACTAGCTAGAACGGCTACCAATGCAGCAGCAAAGGTTCCAAGCAAGTATAGGAAAATAACAGTCTTCATATTGGTGTTTTGTCCCTTTTGGTGTTGGGAAAGGGCATTGGCAACAAGGGCAAAAACCAAAATAGGAGCGATGGCTTTCAGTCCACCTACAAAGAGGTCTCCAAGCAGACCAATTCCTGTAAGGTTTGGAAAGAGCATCCCTAATGTCGCTCCCAAAATCATTCCAATAAGGATTCGTTTGATGAGGCTTGCCTTGGTCCAGGCTCTAATGATTCGTTTCATAGCAGTCTCCTTCAAATGTATTGTTTATAATTATAGTATAAATATGCTATAGAGGCAAGTGATATTTTGAAAACGGAGATGATAATTGAATAATTATGAAAGAATCAAGGATTATGAGGCTGAGAGAAAGAAAAAAGAGCTGGAGTTTATTATAAATTTGACAAGGGAAGCTTTAACTGATCCTGAAAAGGAGAAGGAGTGGAATGCAGTTAGGACTTCATTTGCACTTTATACCGAAGGTAGAATTAAAGGGACTTATATGACAAGACCTCGATTTTTTGAGAGTAAAATAGACATTGAAGACTTTGAATATTTATTGGATGTTGTGCAAAAATATTGTGATGGAAGACTTCATCTTACAACTAGACAAGATTTTCAGCTTCATGGAATGAAAAAAGAAAATTTACCAAAAATTTTGGAGGTTATTTCAAAAAGAGGATTTTTTACAAAAGCGACTTGCGGAGATTCAACTAGAGCTGTAATTACACCTGAAACAACTGGATTTGAAGAAGAAGTCTTTGATGTTTCACCTCATGCGAGAATAGTTACAGACTACATTTTAAATGGTCGTGAATTTATGCACTTGCCAAGAAAATATAAAATTGCTTTTTCGAATAAAGAAGAAAATTCGCTTTATGTGAAAATAAACGACATTGGATTTCAAGCAGTTATTCAAGATGAAAAAAAAGGATTTCGTGTGTATGTTGGCGGAGGAATTGGACCGATTTCAACTAATGCGATTGTTTTAAGAGAATTTATCGAAGAAGACGAATTTTTGTATTATATTCATGCAATAAGAAATGTGTTTAATGACCATGGAAATCGTAAAATTCGTGCTAGAGCAAGACTTCGTTATGTTTTGTTAAATTTAGGAGAAGAGAAATTTTTGGAATTGTGTAACGAATATATTTCTAATTTTTATGCAGAAAAAGGGGACAGTCTTAAAATTTATACGAGAAAATTGCTTGAAGAAAGAGAAATTTTGGATAGAGAAAAAGAATTAGAAAAAATAAAAATATTTTCTAGTG
>ERZ651108.197-NODE-197-length-32232-cov-11.900239_pt1 | contig 32232 bp, 30 predicted proteins | sample MGYA00512173_ERZ651108 | MGnify/ENA metagenome assembly ERZ651108 | reverse complement strand
CATTGGGGCGCGGCGATGCCCCAGTCCGGGCGCACGGCCGCCAGCACCGTGGGCACGGCGGCGAGCAGGGCAGCCAGCGTCACCACCACGGGCGTGTAGACGCGGGCAATGCGCGTCATCATTTGTTCGGCGGGGGCTTTGCGTTCGGCCGCCTCTTCCACCAGGTGCATGATGCGCGAAAGGGCATCTTCGCCGTAGGGTTTCGTCACGCGGATGCGGGCAGCGCGGTCGAGCGCGATGACCCCGGCTGCCAACTCGTCGCCGGCGGTGAAACTGCGCGGTGCACTCTCGCCCGTGAGGGCCGATGTGTCGGCACGCAGCGAGGGGGTGAGTAGCAGGCCGTCGAGGGGCACCCGGGCGCCGCGGGCAATGTGCAGCACGGTGCCGGGCACCACGGTGGTCGGGTCGACCTCGTGCAGCGAATCGTCGCGCTCGTCGACGGCCGTGCAGTGATCGGGTCGCAGTGCCGCCACCGAAGCGATGTCGGCGCGGGCGCGCCCGACGGCCATGCCCTGCAGGGTTTCGCCCACCAGGTAGAAAAGCATCACGCCCACGGCCTCCGGGCAGTCGCCGAGGGCGAGCGCGCCCACCGTGGCCAGGAGCATGAGGGTGAACTCGTTGAACCAGCTGCCGCCGCGCACCGATTCCCACGCCTCGTGCCACACGCCGACCGACACACACACGTAGGCCGGCACGTAGAGCAGGCGCTCCCACGGAGCGAGGGCGGGCACAGCGTGCAGGAGGCCCCAGGCGGAGAGGGCGAGGCCCAAACCCACAGCGGGGCGCACCCATTGGCGCCATCCGCTTTCGGACTCGTGATCTTGATCGGCCCCGCGGCCGGCATGCCCGCAGCAGGTGCAGCCGCACGCAGGGGCGGTGTGGGGGTGCGCAGGGCGCGTGGCTGCCGCGGTCTCCTTGCCGCAGCAGGTGCCGTGCGGTGCGGACGAAGAAAGCGGGGCGTTATGGGCGAAAAACGGGGAGATGCTGAACAAAAACGCGCGACTTTCGAGTAGAAACGGCGCGTGATCGGTCGGCAAGGTGGCCACGCGGTGGGCAAGGTGCCGGCCGCCGGCCGAAAAGGACGAGAGGGGGAGGAGAGAGGACATGGACAAGGGGAGTGAAACCGCGGATGAGGCCGTGAGGCGCCGCGGGGAGTTCTATATAATAAGGCGTGTCGTCGTCGCTTGGGTGCGCGAAAAGGGGCACGAGCGAGAGGACGACAATGCAAAAATAGACCTTTCTTCTCGCAATCGGGTTGCAAAGTGACGCACGCCCCGCCGTGATGGCCGCCGGAATGGGGAGCGGCGCCGCGTTTTTGTCATCTGTGCTGACAAAATGTCGCACTCCGTGGCGTCGGCCTCCCTTGGCAAGGTCTTTGCATTCCACAAGGACAAATTCGAAACATCAAAAGAACGACAACAATGACTATCAAACCGCTTGCAGATCGCGTGCTTGTCAAGCCCGCACCGGCCGAGGAAAAAACCGTCGGCGGCATCATCATTCCCGACACCGCACAGGAAAAACCCAGCCGCGGTGCGGTGGTGGCTGTGGGTCAAGGCACGAAGGACGAAACCATGGTGCTCAAAGCCGGAGACAATGTGCTCTACGGTAAATATGCCGGCACCGAAGTGGAAATAGACGGCGAAAAGTTGCTCATCATGCGACAGAGCGACGTCTTAGCCGTGGTGGAATAAGGCCACCCGGGCCGTTTGGCTTCGCCCTCAAAGCGATTTCTCAATTCATTTCCGCGTGGAACGGTGTGCGCCTCACCGCCCGCCGACACGCCAACCCCTATCTTAATTAGCAATAGATCATGGCAAAAGATATTAAGTACAACGTAGATGCTCGCGAACTCCTGCGCCAAGGCGCCGACGCCCTGGCCGACGCCGTTAAAGTCACGCTCGGACCGAAAGGCCGCAACGTGGTGATCGATAAGAAGTTTGGTGCGCCCCGCATCACCAAGGACGGTGTGAGCGTGGCCAAGGAGATTGAACTCGAAGACTCCTTCCAAAACGCCGGCGCACAGCTCGTCAAGAGCGTGGCCTCCAAGACGGGCGACGATGCGGGCGACGGAACGACAACGGCTACCGTGCTCACGCAGGCCATCCTCACCGAAGGCATGAAAAATGTGGCTGCCGGTGCCAATCCTCTCGACCTCAAGCGCGGTATCGACAAGGCGGTGAGCGCCGTGGTGGCACACATCCAGTCGCAGGCCGAACAGGTGGGCGACAACTACGACAAGATCGAACAGGTGGCCACCATTTCGGCCAACAACGACGCCGAAATCGGTAAACTCATCGCCGACGGCATGCGCGCCGTCACGGCCAATGGCGTGATCACCATCGAAGACGCGAAAGGTCGCGACACGGTGCTCAAAACGGTGGAAGGTATGCAGTTCGACCGCGGTTATCTTTCGGCTTACTTCGTGACCGATGCCGAAAAGATGCACTGCGAGATGGAGAACCCCTACATCTTGATCTACGACAAGAAGATTTCTAACCTCAAGGACTTCCTCCCCATCCTCGAACCCGCCGTGCAGAGCGGACGCCCCCTCTTGGTGATCGCCGAAGACGTGGACAGCGAAGCACTGACCACCCTCGTGGTGAACCGCCTGCGCACGCAGCTGAAGATTTGTGCCGTGAAGGCGCCCGGATTCGGCGACCGTCGCAAGGCCATGCTCGAGGACATCGCCGTGCTCACCGGCGGCGTGGTGATCAGCGAGGACAAGGGACTCAAACTCGAACAGGCTACGCTCGACATGCTCGGCACCGCTGAGAAAGTCACCGTGACGAAGGACAATACCACCATCGTCGACGGCGCAGGTAAGAAAGAAAACATTGCCGAGCGCGTGCAGCAGATCAAAAACGAGATCAAAAACTCGACTTCTGACTACGACAAGGAGAAACTCCAGGAGCGTCTCGGCAAACTCTCGGGTGGCGTGTGCGTGCTCGAGGTCGGTGCAGCCAGTGAGACCGAACAGAAGGAGAAGAAAGACCGCTGCGACGACGCACTCTGTGCCACACGCGCCGCTGTCGAAGAGGGCATCGTGACCGGAGGTGGCGTGGCTTACATCCGCGCCCAGCAGGCACTGGCCGACGTGAAGGGCGACAACGCCGACGAACAGACGGGTATCGCCATCATTCGCCGCGCCATCGAAGAACCCCTCCGCCAAATCTGCCGCAATGCCGGCGTGGAAGGCGCAGTGATCGTGAACAAGGTGCGCGAAGGCGAGGGCGATTTTGGCTACAACGCCAAGAACGACACGTTTGTCAACCTCCGCGAAGCCGGTGTGGTGGATCCCGCCAAGGTGACCCGCGTGGCGCTCGAAAATGCAGCCTCCGTGGCCGGCATGTTCCTCACCACTGAGTGCGTGATCTGCGACAAAAAAGAAGACAAGCCCGAGATGCCGATGGGCGCCCCCGGTATGGGTGGCATGGGCGGCATGATGTAAGCCGTCCCCGCGACACTCCAAGTACATATAGCTACGCCCCGCTTTCGTCCTATCGAAGGCGGGGCGTAGTGTTTTTATCTTGAAAGTTTAATACAAGGAGAAGGGTATCTATAAGCCTAAAATGCAGCTAATTTCTTCTGATATGGGGTGGGGGCTAGGATGGCTTCGGGTGAGCCTTATGGGGTGAGTTTTATGAAGTCTCACCAAGCTATATGACTTTCTTTCTGTTAGATTTAAGCTCTACCAGTAATGTCTCTGTAATCTCAAAAATTAAGGTGTTGGCCTCTTTCTTTTTCCGACACCCTGCCTTGTCATAGTTTTCTATAATATCATTTAATGAGCGTACCTTCTTCTTCAGCTCCTCGGGATCTTTTATTAAATGGTATATTTCCCCGAACTTAGAGATAGTTTCTTTGTACGGTGATATAATTGGGCTAGCCCCTATACCCTTATACCATTGATCGTCTCTTGTTTTGTCTAGAAAAACCCTGCTTTCAACGGTAAACTTAGTGTACATCCCTTCTAAGTCAAGGATATCACACAAAAGAAGGGTAGCTTCTTTGTATTGTTTAGCCCTTTGGGCTTGGCAAATAGAAACTACAGCGGCAATTATTGACAAGGTGGAGAGGATAGCATTAACGTAATCTATGATCATCGTAATAATTTAACAGCTCAAGTTGTGATTCTAATTGCAATGAGAGATTGTCTATCGTCTCCTTATCCCATCCGCAACTTTCTTCAATGTACTTTTCAAAGTTGCTTAAAGAAAGATACTCTCCACTACTATGTAATCCAATGACAAAGTCATACCACCGTTCCATATCGTTGGGATGTCCAGAAAGGGGATAACCTTTTATCCATGTATTTAATAATGAATATGATTGTGGAATTACATCTTGTATGGTGTAGTCTTCTGTCGTCTGATGAATAGCGTTCCCATATTGCTGCTCAATCAGAGTAAACACATCGCTGGAATAGATATCCAGTAACTTGTTGTAGTCCTCACATCCAATGTGTGAAACCCCACTTTGTGGCATAGGGATAATGTTCACTACATCAACAGCTTTATCTTTATTATTTATGAAGAGGATTAACTGAGAGTATGGTAGGGCTTCTTTTTGAATATAAATATTGAGGGAGTCGTTCCCCTGCTCTCTCTTAAAGCGGAATACTTTATAACCCTTTTCCTTAGAGATGTTCTCGATGAGGTTGAGCAATTCGATGGGTTGTTGACCATCATTACAAAGCAAAGAGCAGTCTTTGTACCTTTTCATATCATCATAATTAAGAAGTTAAACGATATCTGTACGCATTATAGGGAAGGCTTTTATGACACTCTTGCGAGTTGGTCATAATGTTGTGTTGCGTCTTTCGTGGCAAAGCTACATATTTGATTCTATATAGGCAAAAGAGCGTATGGTTATATTGTGTGACGAGGGAATACAAAAGCAAGGGGCAGTTCACGGTGAGTGAACTGCCCCTTGGCTTTATGAGGGAGTCTGCGTGTCTTACATCTTCACCATGCCGCTGAAGCCCATGAAGGCCATAGCGAGGATGCCGGCGGAGATGAGGGCGATGGGAATGCCCTTCATCGAGGCGGGCAGCTCGGTGCGAGAGAGTTGCTCGCGGATGCCAGCGAAGACCACAAGGGCGAGCGTGAAGCCGATAGCGATGGAGATCGCGTAGACGACACTCTCCAGCAGCGTGTATTCCTTCTGGATGACGAGGATAGCGACCCCGAGGACGCAGCAGTTCGTCGTGATGAGCGGGAGGAAGACGCCGAGGGCTTGGTAGAGTGCAGGGGACACCTTCTTCAGGATGATCTCGACCATCTGCACGAGTGCGGCGATGACGAGGATGAAGGAGATGGTCTGCATATAGACCATGTCGAAGGGCTCGAGGACGAACTTCTGCAGGAGGAAGGTGCACATCGTCGAGAGCGCGAGGACGAAGGTCACGGCAGCGCCCATGCCGATAGCCGTGTCTACCTTCTTCGAGACGCCGAGGAAGGGACAGATACCGAGGAACTGCGAGAGGACGACATTGTTGACGAATACCGCCGCAACGAAGAGGAGGAGATAGTGAGTCATGAGATTTACTTCTTTGCGCTCAGCTTATTCTTCAGAGCAATGAGATAACCCAAGACGAGGAACGCCCCAGGAGCGAGGACGAAGAGCAGGGCGCCGTACTGCTTGGGGAGGACTTGGAGGGTGAAGATAGAGCCGCTACCGAGGAACTCACGGACGAAGCCCAGCAGCGTCAGCGAGAGGGTGAAGCCGAGGCCAATACCCACGCCATCGAGTGCGCTGTGGAGCACGCCCTGCTTAGCCGCTACGGCTTCGGCACGCCCGAGGACGATACAGTTCACCACGATCAGCGGGATGAAGAGGCCGAGGGAAGCGTAGAGCGAGGGGACGAAGGCCTGCATAAGCATCTGCACGATGGTCACGAAGCCAGCGATGACGACGATGAAGCTCGGGATACGCACGGCGTCGGGGACGAGGTGCTTGATGAGCGAGATAGCGGTATTGGAGCAGATGAGCACGAACATCGTGGCCAGACCCATCGCCAGCCCGTTGAGCGCGGAGGTCGTGGTCGCCAGCGTGGGGCACATCCCCAGGAGGAGTACGAAGGTCGGGTTCTCCGTCGCGATCCCGTTGCGAATGATATCGAGTGGTTTCATAGGAGGGACTATTCTTGAGAGTTCGTAGCGGGTGCTGTGGCGGTGCCTTCGAGGGAGGAGAAGGTGCGCCAAGCGCGGTTCACAGCGTCGAGGAAAGCGCGGCTACTGATGGTGGCAGCGGTGATGGCGTCTACCTTCCCGCCGTCCTTCGAGACGGTGAGCGGAGCCGAGGCCTTCATATCGAGGCCACGCATGTCACGTATGCCGCCCGTCTCGCTCTTCTCGTGGTACCACTCGGGGATACGCGAGCCGAGGCCTGGGCTCTCGGAGTGCTGGAGGACGGAGAAGTCTACGAGGCGTCCCTCGGCATCGAAGCCGACCATCACGCGGATGAGGCCGCTGAAGCCCTTCTGCGTGTAGCTCTCGATGGCGAAGCCGACGAGTGTGCTACCCTTCTTCGCGGGGTAGACGGTGAGGCTGTCGGTCTCGCCTTCGGGCAGGACCATGAGCTTCTCAGCGAAGGGATTGTTGTCGAAGGCAGGTGCTACGGCACGTATTGCCTCGACCTTCGCCCGCATCTCTGCCTCGGCGATAGGCGCGGTCGTGACCTTGTTGACTACGGCGAGGATCCCAGAGACCAGGACGCAGATGCCCCCGAGCGAGAGGAGCATGTTGGGGAGTGTCGAACTGAGCTTCTTCATAGCATTAGCGCCCGCCGAAGTGCTTCGGACGGATATACATATTGATCAGAGGAGTGAAGCTATTCATGATGAGGATGGCGAAAGACATCCCCTCAGGATAGCTACCGAAGAGTCGGATGAGGATCGTCAGGAGCCCGATGAGCGCGCCATAGAGGAGCTGACCGCGGGCGCTCATGGGGCTGGTCACGTAGTCCGTAGCCATGAAGATCGCCCCGAGCATCATACCACCCGTGAGGAGCTGGAAGAGCGGTGCGGGGTAGAGCGCGGGGTTGACGAGGTGCATGATACCGCCGAAGACGAACGCTGTAGCGAGGATCGACACGGGGATATGCCAAGTGATGACGCGGCGGTAGAGCAGGAAGCCGAGGCCGAGGAGCAGTGCCAGCGCACTGACTTCGCCGAGGCTACCTCCGTGGATGCCGAAGAGCAGGTCAGAGGTCGCAGGTATCTGATCCCAGCTCATGCCAGGCGTACCAGCCTGTATGCCCTTGGCGATGCCCAGAGGCGTGGCGCTCGTGACGGCATCGGTATAGCTGAAGTACTGCCCAGCCTTTGGCCACAGCGTCATCTGTGCGGGATAGGCGATGAGGAGGAAGACACGGCCTACGAGTGCGGGGTTGAAGATGTTCCCACCGAGCCCACCGAAGCTCATCTTACCCACGCCGATAGCGACGATGGCACCGATGACGATGATCCACCAGGGGAGACTCGAGGGGAGGTTCATCCCGAGGAGGAGCCCCGTGAGGATGGCCGAGCCGTCACCGATGGTGGAGGGCTGCTTGTAGAGGTACTTCGTGATGACCCATTCGGTGAGGACGCAGGCCAGCACGCTCACGGCGAGCACGATGAAGGCGCCGAGGCCGAAGGTCACCAGCGATACGAGGCACGCTGGAGCGAGTGCGATGAGCACAGCGTACATGTTGCGCTCGACGCTGTCACCGCTGTGGATGTGGGGGGAAGGGGATATGATGAGGCGATCCATAGGGCAGGGTTAGCTTTTGCGTGCACGGATGAGGGCGGATACCTTCTGCTTGCCGGTGCGGATGTAGTCGAGCAGGGGGCGGTTGGCAGGGCAGGTGTAGCTGCAGGATCCGCACTCGATACAGTCGACGATGTAGCCCTTCTCGGTAGCATCCCAGTCGGCATACTGGACGTCGCGCATGAGGAAGGCGGGGTTCAGCCCCATAGGGCAGACGGTGACGCACTTAGCGCAGCGTATGCAGTTGCGCATGGGGCGGCGAGTCGACTCCTCACGTGGGAGGATGAGGATGCCTGAGGTGCCCTTGGTCACGGGGATGTCCGTGGAGAGAAGTGCCTTACCCATCATAGGGCCACCACCGATGATCTTACCCGTGTCCTCGGGCAGACCGCCTGAGGCGGTGATGAGGTGGCCGATAGGCGTACCGATACGGGCGCGGTAGTTCGAGGGGGTCTCGAGGTGCTTACCCGTGACGGTCGTGATACGCTCGACGAGGGGCTTATTCTTCTGTACGGCTTCGTAGACAGCGAAGACGGTACCTACATTCTGTACGACAGCACCAGCGGAGATAGGCAGGGCGCCGCTCTTGACCTGCTTGCGCAGGACAGCGTCGATGAGCTGCTTCTCACCGCCCTGAGGGTACTGCACCTTGAGGGGCATGACCTCGGTGCCAGGGTAGTCCATGGCGATCTGCGAGAGGCGAAGGATGGCGTCCTTCTTATTGTTCTCCACACCGATGACGGCACGGCTCACGTCGAGGGCGCGCTTGAGGATCTCGACGCCGACGAGGATCTCGTCGGACTTACTCATCATCAGGGCGTGGTCGCTGGTGAGGTAAGGCTCACACTCGACGGCATTGATGATGAGGACCTCAGCCTTCGCCCCTGGGGGAGGAGAGAGCTTGACGTGCGTGGGGAAGGTCGCACCGCCGAGGCCTACGATACCTGCGGCGCTGATGCGGTCGATGATCTCCTTGGGCTCGAGGGTGCACTCCTTGACGAGGGTCGTGGAGCGGTCGATGCCCTCTTCCCACTGCTCCTCTTCGCCCTGTGTGACGGCGATGACGATGGCAGGGCGCTTGTAGCCGCCCGCATCGAAGAAGCTATCGATCTTCGTGACCTTGCCTGTGACGGAGGAGTGGATGTTGGCCGATACGAAGCCAGACGTCTTGGCGATGATGGTGCCTACCTTGACGAGGTCGCCCTTCTGGACGGTGGGGGTAGCGGGTGCGCCGATGTGCTGGCCGATGGGTATGATGACCTCACGAGGCAGTGGAAGCTCCTCGATGGGGCGCTTAGCTGAGAGCTTGTTTTCGGGTGGGTGGATCCCCCCGAGTCGGAATGTGCGAAGCATAAACGTGTATGGCTGAGGTCTACGATTGGGCGGGAGTGGGGGTCTCTGTAGGCGTAGGTGCTGCAGACGCCGGAGTAGGTGTGGGGGCTTCGGCCTCCTTCTTTGGAGCCTCTTCCTTGGGCTTGGGAGGGGGGAAGCCGATCTCATGGATAGCGTTCGTCGGGCAGACGGAGACGCACTTACGGCAGAGGCGGCACTTGGTGTGGTCGATGTAGGAGAGGTTGTCGGCTATGGTGATGGCCTCGAACTTACACTCCTTGAAGCAGAGCGAGCAGCCGATACAGGCATTGCCGCAGGCCTTCTTAGCTACCCCACCCTTGTCCTTGTTGACGCAGCTGACGAAGATGCGACGGCTCTTGGGACCCTTCTTACGCAGCTCGATGATGTACTTCGGACAAGCCTTGACGCAGGCGCCGCAGGCTACACACTTGTCCTCGAGGATGACCGGCAGGCGCGTCTCGGGGTCCATGTACATAGCGTCGAAGTTACACGAGTGGACGCAGTCCGCTAGGCCCAGACAGCCCCAGCTGCAGTCGGTGTCGCCCTTGTAGAGCGCGGCGGCGATGGTACAGCTGCTGGCACCGTCATAGATATTGGTACGTGGGCGCGCGTCGCAGGTACCATTACAGCGCACGACAGCGACCAGCGGATCCTGCTTCTGGGCGGCTACACCGAGGATGCCTCCGACCTTCTCCATGACGGGCGTACCGCCGACGGGGCAGAAGAGCCCTTCGAGGGTCTCACTCTTACAGCAGGCGCCAGCGAAGGCGGCGCATCCAGGGAAGCCACAGCCCCCGCAGTTGGCCTGAGGGAGGACTTCAGCGACCTCCGCGATGCGGGGGTCTTCCTTGACCTCGAACTTGCGTGATACGACGTACAGCAAGCCAGCGCCGATCACACCGATGAGGGTCAGGACGATGATAGTGATATACATAGGGGTAGGGTGCTATTAGTGGTGCGGGGTGACGGGCTCTACCATGAGGACGAGGCGCCCCTCGAGGTGACGGCGCTGGGTATAGAGCACGAGGTAGTAGAGGCTGAGTAGGCCGATAGCGACAAGCACAGCCGTAGCCTCGCTAAGGGCGAGGAGCGTCTGTGCGATACTCAGTGTAAGGACGATGAGGAGGAGGGGCAGGACGAAGGCCAGGAGGACTGCCAGGCGTCCTACGCTCCGGCGAGCCACGACGATGACCTGCTCTCCGATAGAGAAGTGCTGTCCGTAGGTCTTCAGCTGGAGCAGATGCTCACGGCACTCCGAGCTCACGCACAGGTCGCGTGCGTGACAGCCGCTGCAGGCGCTCTGCTGCTGGATCTGGACGGTTACGATGTCGGGGGATATAGCTGTGACGATCCCCGGGCGCTGCTCCGTCCCGTTAATAGTTCCGTTCATGTGGTGAAGTCTTGATGGGTGAGGGGTCGTAGTTATCGGCCCAAATTCCTCGGTGGCTTCCCCCTGTCGCGTGCATCTGCATAAGGCGCAGGGAGTGTGGCTTCCGAGCCATTCCTATTCACTGAAACAAATGTATGTAATCACGGACAAAAGTGCAAACGAGACTACACCCGTGCGCGCGTATGCTGTATGCTTAATATGCACGCTGTGAGTGGGGTAGGGGGTGCATGCTCTCCAGGGTAAAGGTAAAAAGCCTCGCTCCACGGCAGGGGATCCTACCGTGGAGCGAGGCTTAAATATTTTAGGAAGGTCGGAGCTCTGCGCTACGACTATTCTTCGATGAGGGCTACATCCGAGGCGACGAGCTGATTCTTCTCGCTACGGCTGAGGCGTGCCTCTACGATATCCCCGACGAGGAGGTCGTTGAAGTTGATGCCGTTCAGGCTCTTGTAGTGGAAGAAGGCGTTTTCCTTCACACCGACATCGATGAAGCCAAAGCCTGCCTTGAGGGCGTTGATCTGCCCGCGGACGAGGCCATCATGAAGCTCTTCGCCGAGGACGAGGGCGGGCTTGTGCTCGGGCAGATCGATATGACCGATGACCTTCACCTCGGGCGTCTCCAGGGAGTCTTGTACACTCAGTGTGATCTCGGGCTCGGGGCCTGTGGCGAGCTGTACGGTCTCGGTGCCCTCGGCAGTAGGGGTATCAGCCTCTTCCTTTGCGAGGACTGTGGGCTCCTCGGCACTCTTTACCGTGGCGAGATCAATGGGGCGCGTGCGAGCCTGTGGGGCTTGGTAGGGGCGACCCTTGACCTCACGATTGCGCTCCTCGCTCTGGCCCTTGTTCACAAAGAGACCATTGATGATGGGGTCGCTACGGAAGGCGCGGCTATCGATCAGCTCATTCATCATCACGGGGTAGGTAGCTTCCTCGAGGAGCTCGTATGACGTGTAGGTCGTCGTGTTGTCTCGGCGCCCGTCACCTTCGTGCTCGAGATCCCAGCCGAGGACCATCACACGGGTACCGAGGGCATGGAGCTTGCGTACCAAGGGGATATAGTCTCCATCGGCGGCGATGAGTACGACGACGTCAAACTGATTCTGCAATGCACGTTCGTAAGCCTCCAGAGCAAAGAGCACATCGACGCCCTTCTCCTTCTTCTTATTGCCCTTGCCTGTGCGAGAGAGGGGAAGGTGGTGCATCATCACACCCTCCGAATTCAGGACATCGTCAAAGAGGCGCTCATAGAAGAGCACATCGCCCGAAGCCTTCGCGGCCTCGGCTGCTGACAGGCGTCCACGGAAGTAATGCGCGTCTACGATCTTGCACAGCTCGGGAGAAGTCCCCTCGAGTTGGGCAATCTGATACTTCAGGAAGCGGTGTAGGCCCCCGACGCTCAGACGACTTTTTCGTTCGTGGAACTGATAATAGAAGGTACTGACGTGCCAAAAATAGTTGCCGTCATAGAATATCCCGATGCGGGTGAGATGTGGATTTTTTTCTTTTGGTGCCATAATAATTTATATAATTTAAAAAATGAAGCGAATTAATGTGCGAAGTTACCATTTTCCTCTGGAATAATAACATAGCTCTCGGTAATATGTTCGCTTTTCTAGTGACTTTATTCCGCTGATTCTGCGAATGTACTTCCTGTGATTATCATTGCAATCCTCCCGTCGATCCAAAGAGTGGGGATTTTTACCTCAGGAGGAGGGGGGGGGCAGCGCTGTAATCTATTGAATGATCGCTCTAAATGGGTTAGAGCGTTTTGTTTGAATAAGGTTTAATCTTATGGCTCTCTCATGTGTCATTCTATAGGGGAAGCATTTTTACCACGTGCGAGAAAACTTGCGTTTATCTAAGGAAATGACTGGTGAAGGAGTGTGGGTTTTAATAAGTCTACGTGCGTGGCTCTAAAATCCACGTACGAGGATTCTAAAATCTACGTGCCTGGATCTAAAGACTATGTGCGTGGACGAAGGTTTTGCTCTGCGGGGTCGGGGTTTTTCTCTATGCAGCTCTGGAGTTATTCTTGTATTGCTTTCGTGGATAAGCAGTGGTGGAGTGGGGTTCTCCCCGTAATGCATGGAGTCATATAGCTCGGGGAGGAAGTAGTACCTTATTATAGTGTGTATATCGGTGCTTCGTGGGGAGTATAGTTTCTCCGGTGGGTACGAAGCTGGGGGAGTGGTGCGCTTTAGTGTAGCTTGTGGCGCGCGATTTCTGGAGAAAGTACTGCCGATATGACGAAGGCATACGCTTATTTGTGAAATAATCTTACCTTTGCTTGGACGCTATGTTCATATTTGTTCACAATTCGGACTTGCTATGATGGTCGATTTAAGCACTTCGTTTGCTGGGCTCACACTGCAGAGCCCCCTTATCCTTGGGAGCTCTGGGCTTACCCGCAACGTAGATCGTACATGCGCCTTGGTAAAGGCTGGCGTGGGTGCTGTCATCCTCAAGTCGCTCTTCGAAGAGCAGATCTTGATGCAGACAGGGCACCTCGTCGCTAAGAACGACTACCCCGAGGCTAACGACTATATCTCCTCCTATGTGCGGAGCGAAGCTATCGAGGACTATATACGTATCGTGCGCGAGGCGAAGGCTAAGCTCACTGTGCCGGTCATCGCTAGTATCAACTGCACCGAGGCGGGTAGCTGGGTCGAATTTGCAGAGCGTCTGCGTGATGCAGGGGCAGATGCCCTGGAGATCAATGTGATGCGCCTCGAGACGGAGCTCTTCGCAGATCCAGCTGAGATCGAGGCTTACTACGTCTCCATCGTCACGGCTCTCGCTGGCAAGGGGCTCCCTATCATAGTGAAGCTCTCGCGCTACCACACGAATCTGCCGATGCTCGCCGATAAGCTCCGTGCTGCAGGTGCTGCCGCTGTGACGCTCTTCAATCGCTCCTACCAGATCGATATCGATCTGAATCGCGAACAGCTCATCGGTGGTGAGGTCTTCTCTCACGAGGGCGACTTCACCGAGACGCTCCGCTTCACGGGCGTGATCCGTGGCTGCGTCCCCAATGTAGGTATCTCTGCTTCGACGGGGATCTACACTTGGGCGGAGCTAACGAAGGTGCTCTTGGCGGGTGCCGATACCGCGCAGATGTGTACGGCGGTCTATAAGCAGGGGGCCACTGCTATCGCAGAGGCGCTGAAGGGTCTTCGCCACTGGATGCTCGAGCACGGCTATCAGAGCCTCTCGGAGCTGCGTGGTCGTCTGAGCTACGGAGCCGTAGCTGACCCAAGTCTTTTTGAGCGAATTCAGTTTATGAAGTATTTCAATGCCCGCGCTGCTCAGGACTAAGGGCAATGGTGTCGGTCAGCGAAACGGAATTTAAATTATAAGTAGTATATAAATTATGAAGAAGCAATCTCTCGCGGCAGCCTTCCTGGCTGGCGCACTCGTCCTCTCAAGCTGTGGTGCAAGCAACGCTGTCAAGGGTGCTGGTATCGGTGCCGCTGGTGGTGCTGCTATCGGTGCTGGTATCGGTCGCGTACTTGGTAATACTGCTGTCGGTGCTGTTGTCGGTGGTGTCGTCGGTGGTACGGCTGGTACACTCATCGGTAAGAAGATGGATAAGCAGAAGAAGGAACTGGAGCGCGACGTCAAGGACGCTAAGATCGAGTCCGTCAACGACGGTCAGGCCATCCGCGTCACCTTCGATAGCGGTATCCTCTTCGCTACGGGTTCGGCTTCGCTGAGCTCTACGTCACAGGCTACCCTGCGTAAGTTCGCTGCTAACCTCTCTGAGCACAGCGATACGGACCTGATGATCATCGGTCACACCGACAACACGGGTACGGACCGCGTGAATAACCCCCTCTCTTACAACCGCGCTGCAAGCGTCCGCTCTTTCCTCGCTGGTCAGGGTGTCTCTTCTTCGCGTATGAAGGTCGAGGGTAAGGGTAGCTACGAGCCTGTCGCTGACAACTCTACCGTCGCTGGCCGTCGCGAAAACCGCCGTGTCGAAGTCTACATCCTCCCCAGCAAGGCGATGGTGAAGGCTGCTCAGGACGGTACGCTAAAGTAGTCCTGACTGTCAGTCCGCTGTGCTGAGGGAACTTAGTACAGCGCACGCCGCCCCTCAGGAGAAAAGCAGGAGGCTACCTCAGAGAAATCGCTCTGAGGTAGCCTCCTGCCTTGTATTACTCTTATCTGTGGTGTGTTTCGTTGACTCGATGAGAATATGTATCATAGCAGTGCATTAGCGAGGTGAAGTCGTTGACTTTTTCCTTGTGCAATAGGCTCCTTTTATTTAATTTTGCGAGCATACCTGACGGGAAAATGCCCTGTCTTAGGTGTGTATGCTGAAGGTTCTACCCTCGCTCTGCATTATGTTGCGAGGGCAGATTAAAAGGGAAGCTGGTGTAAAACCAGCGCTATCCCCGTAGCCGTAAGGTCATCATGGTGCTACTATGAGCCACTGCCCTATACAGGGGTGGGAAGGCGTAGCGCTTTGGACTGAGCCGGAAGACCTGCCTCCAGCCTTTAAGCTTAATAAAGCGTGGGCGGCCAGTGATTGTCTGTGTCTTCGCCTACTCTACGGACTCTCGGGTAGAAGGGCTGGAGCTTGGTACATGATAATACCATTAGGGTAATGGGGCTTCTCGCGAAGTGATCTGATACAGCTTACCCTTCCTCTATGCCTATACTCGCAGATCAATGTAATTTGTCTTGCGGCAGCATTTGGCATAGTATGAAACTCAGTACATCCATTTTTATCGGGATACTTTCCCTATTCGTTAGCTTTACCTCCTGTGGCCGAGGTCAGCAGCACACGCAGCAGGGTGATACGATCTTGGAGCGTGATTCCATAGATTTCAATTTCCCTGTCACTGTGGAGTATGCGCACGGATTCACCGTAGCCAATCACCCCGACTATAAGGAGCTCGTCATGTATAAGCCTGGTACGCGTGATACCGTCGCCGACTACATCCTTTATCTTCGCAGCCGTGAGCAGCCCAGAGTGGCGCATCCCCAAGCGGTATATATTCCTGTCCCAGCGCGTAATCTGGCGACGAGCTCTTCCCCCCATGTGGGGGCAGTCGCTGTCTTGGGCTTGCAGGAGATACTTGTCGCCGTGTCTGATCCTGAGAAGGTCAATGACAGCCTGACGCGTCGCCGTATCCAAGAAGGTAAGGTGCAGCGTATAGGACGTGGAATGAGTAAGGATCTAGAGCGTATCATCGGTTTGCATCCAGACGTTTTTCTACAAGACTTGTATAGTGGTACGGAGAAGGATACGGATCTGGTGGCATCAGGGATCAATATCGTCTACTTCAATAACTGGAAGGAACAGGATCTGCTCGGACGAGCAGAATGGCTTAAGGTCATAGGCTTGCTCTACGGACGCAACGCTGTGGCTGACTCCGCCTTCCGTCAAATGGCATCCAACTATCAGATAGCAGCCAAGCAGGCTAAGGGGACTTCTCGAATCGTACCTGTCATGTATGGGTTGGACTATAAGGGCGTCTGGTATGTACCAGGCGAATACTCATACATTGTCAAAGCCTTCTCTGATGCTGCCATTAGCTGTGACTTCATACCGGGACAAATAGATAGTCGTCCCAGCAGCTTCGAATATGTCTTTCGGCGCAATCAGCATAAGAAGATATGGCTTTGCTTGATGACGGGTAAGCTGGATAAGCTCTCGGACTTCCTTGCGCTCAATGAGCGCTATATTCATTTCGATGCTGTACGTGAGGGGGAAGTATGGGTAGACCGCAAGACGCTCAATTCAGAGGGTGGGAATGATTTCTGGGAGAGTGGACCCTACCATCCTGATTTAGTCCTCAAGGACTTCATCAAGATAGCTCACCCCGAGCTTCTCCCGGGCTATGAGACTCGCTACTGGATGCGCCTTAGGTAGCCACGTACAATGCACTTCATCGTTCTGGCCTTTAATCCGTCTCCATCCACGATACTTCGCAATAATGTCCTCTCAGCCCTATCGTATCCTTTATATTCTGGATGCACATACAGCTGTCGCCCCCTCGGAAGATGATCCCCGACTCCAGGTAGACCGCATCGCTATCTCTCGCCTCAATGCGGGAGATGACCGCGCTTGGGCCCTTACGGAGCAGGCGCACTTCATCCTCGTACTGACTCATGGATCGGTCTCTTGCTTCAGAGGCCTGCAGCGACTCATCTCAGGCATGCGGATGGAGCAGACACTCTTCGTCCATAATAATATGGAGGATGAGTGTACGGCCCTGATGCCGCAGCTGCGCCTGAGTGCTGCTGACTACCTCACGATACAGCGCTATGTCAAGTGCTATGATAGGGCTAATGCCACACAACTACATCGCTTCCTGGCGGCGCGCTTTGGGGGATTCGATTGGGATTATGCGCCAGCGCAATATCCTCGCTGGCATGGGCTCTATGGTTATAGCGAAGAGGAAGAGCCTCAGCGCTTAGCTGAAGTCGTAGAAGCTCGGAGAGCAGGGCGGAGCATCATCGGGGTGATTATCCCCTTCTACCTCTATCGATCCGATAATCTCCGTCATGTGGATGCTTTGCTCGCGGCGCTACAGCACTTGGGAGTCGAGCCACATGCTTTGTTTTCCACGGGAGCGGAAGACGCTGTGACGGGTGAGCAAGGGATTAGCTATGCGCTGGATAGTTACTTCCGTAGTGAAGGAGAGGTCTTACCTCACTGCATCATCAATCTGATGCCTTATGCTTTGGGCATCTTTGAGCGTAGTGGTGCGATTTATACTCAGCCAGAAGATAGCTCTACTGGGATCCTGCGTCAGCTTGCACTTCCCGTCCTGCAGACCTATGCGACGAACTACAGTGCAGAGGAGTACCGTGGTCGTGTGGATGGGCTAGATACTATTGGATTGATTTCCAGTGTTTGCTACCCTGAGTTGGATGGGCAGGTCGATGCCTATCCGATCGCTACACGCGAGCTGAACGAGGAGGGATTGCCTTACTTTGCTCCGCTTGAGGAAGAGCTCCAATGGGTCGCTAAGCTGTCGGTACGCTGGGCGCAGCTGCAGAGTAAGCCTCAGGAGGAGAAGCGCATTGCTATTATCTTCCATAATATGCCTCCGCGCAACGATAGTATAGGCTGTGCTGCGGGCTTGGATAGTCCAGCCTCGGTCTACCACCTGATCAATAGGCTACGAGAAGAGGGCATAGACCTACCGCATTACTATGTAGATGGGGACGACATTATTAGGCAAATCATTCGAGCTGTGACGAATGATCACTCTTGGCTGGATCCTCGAGAGGTGATGCGACGTGCCGTGGATCGTATTCCCTCAAAGCTCTATCAAGGATGGTTTGATGCGCTCACGTCAGAGGTGCAGCAGCGTCTTGTCTCCTCTTGGGGAGAGGCTCCAGGAACATTTAATGTCGTGGAAGGGGAAATGCCCGTGCCTGGGATGATCAACGGGAACGTCTTCATAGGCCTGCAGCCACCACGAGGCTATGAGGAGCATGCTGAAGCCATCTATCACAGTACGGATATAGTCTGTCCCCATTACTACATCGCTTTTTATCGCTGGATACGCTATGTCTTCCAGGCTGATCTCTTCATCCATGTCGGCACGCACGGGTCGCTTGAATGGCTCCCTGGTAAGGAAAAGGCGCTCTCTTGCTCTTGCTTCCCCCAGCTCAATACGCTGGACATGCCCCACCTATATATCTACCATACGGCAGTCATAGGCGAAGCTATTCAGGCGAAGCGCCGCTCGGCAGCCGTCTTGCTCCATCATATGGAGCCTGCGATGCGTGAGGGGGGGGCTTATGGCTCCTTGGCGGAATTTGATGCACGACTCAATAGCTACATTAGTGGAGCCGTCGCCGAGAACCAGCGCCCCATACTGCGTGCAGCCCTACTTGAGGAAGCACGTGGCTTAGAGCTGCATCAAGATTTAGGCTATCCAGGAGAAGGCGACATCAATGAGTGCTTCTTCATCGAGCTACATAACTGGCTTGCGGACCTCAAAGCCTCTATGGTGCGTGATGGTCTGCATATCTTTGGTCAGCCGCCCATGGAGGAGCGGATGGAGGCGAGCATACGTATGCTGCTACGCTTGCCACACGGATCGGTGACGACGTTGTTGGATGGTCTGGCGTGCTACTATGGCTATACTGAGGAGTCCTTATTAGCAGAGCTTGATGCGAAGATAAGCCCGACTCATACGGCGTCGATGATGATCGATGAACTGACGGAGCGAGGGCAACAGCTTATTGAGGCTATGCTTGCGGATGGCTTTATCGCACAGCCTACAGACGGGCAGTTACAGACGATACTAGGTGATTGTCTCGGAGAGAAGCAGCCGTTGCGAGCCGTTCTCCAGCTCGCGATAGATGAAGTGTATCCACGTCTCTGTCGAATCACCGAAGAATTGGATCACTGTGCCCTCGGCGTGCGTGGGGGCTTTGTCCCTCCTTCTAAGGGAGGTAGCCCAAGTCGAGGTCAGCTCGAGATTCTCCCCACAGGGCGCAATATGTATGCGATTGATCCCAGTGAGATTCCCTCACATACGGCCTATCGAATCGGGGCGCATCTCGGGCAACAGCTCCTGGAGAAGCATCTTGAGGTCTCAGGTAGCCTTCCCGAGAGCACTGCTTTTGTCCTCTATTCGGGCGACCAAATGCGTACCCATGGCGAAGATATTGGTGAGATACTTTGGCTGATGGGGCTACGTCCTCAGTGGCTCAGCGAACACTCCGATAAGGTCATCGGTTTGGAGGTCATCCCCTTGTCTGAGCTCGGACGTCCTCGTCTGGATGTCGTGTCGCGTATCTCAGGACTCCTTCGTGATACCTTCCCGACACTGATCACACTACTTGACGAGGCGGTTCAACTTGTCCTCTCCCTTGATGAGCCCATAGAAGCAAACTGGGTGAAAAAGCACTATGTGGAAGAAGTGGCTGAGCTTCGAGCTGCAGGGATAGATCCAGAGACAGCACGCCAAGAAGCGAAGCTCCGCGTCTTCGGCTGTCCTCCTGGTACCTATGGTGGAGGTGTGGCCGTTTTGATTGAGACGAAGCAGTGGCAGAGTAGTGATGATCTTGGTGAGACCGCCATTACATGGGGGTGCCATGCTTATAGCCAAGAACTACACGGCCGTGTGTCGCGAGGGGCTTTTGAGCGTAAGCTTGCCCGAGTCGAGGCGACGGTCAAGAATCAGAATGTCATTGGTTTTGATCTCTATGATATTGATGACGAATACATCTATCACGGAGGAATCATCGCTGCCGTAAAGAAGCTACGGGGTCAGGCTCCTATGTCCTATTATGGTAATACCTCTGATCCGCGGCATAGTGTCGTGCGTACGCTTTCTGAAGAGTCGGCACGGGTGCTGCGCTCCCGCCTTCTTAACCCGCTGTGGATCGAGGGACTTAAGCGCCATGGATATCGTGGGGCCTATGATGTGGCATACAATATGGATAATGTCTTTGGGTGGGATGCGACTGCGGACAGTGTCTTAGATTGGAACTACGAAGCCCTTGCCTCACATTTTCTGGGAGATCCCTCCAATAGGGAGTGGCTCAAGTCTGCCAATCCTTGGGCACTCTATGAGATAGCTCAGCGACTCTTGGAGGCTGCCCAGAGAGGTATGTGGCAAGCTAAGCCTGAGACGATAGAGATGATTACTGAGATATACCTCTCCTGTGAGGGGGTGCTGGAGGAGGGTAGTTCGGGATAATTCATCGGATGCCTTCTCCTTGAGCTGTTCCATTCGACTGCACTCCAGCCCGTGACTCATTAGCTTTTACTCGTCCTCACAATACCTCTCTCATTATGTCTTCTTGCACAGCTTCTGTGGACTCGATCACTCATCCTTATTATTTCCCCTTCTCTGCTATCGTAGGGCAGGAGAAGATGAAGCGAGCCTTACTGCTCAATCTCATAGATCCTACCCTCGGAGGTGTACTCATCCTCGGGGAAAAAGGCACAGCAAAGTCGACCATTGTACGAGCTTTGAGCCAACTCCTCGAGGGACTCTCCGTCGTGGAGCTCCCTATTGCTACGACGGAGGATAAGCTCGTTGGTTCGATCGATGTGGAGCATGCTTTGTCTACGGGAGAGCTACGCTTCTCTCCTGGTATCTTGGCGCGTGCTCATAAGCAGATTCTCTATGTCGATGAGGTGAATCTCCTCGAGGACTACTTGGTCGATATCCTCTTAGATGTCGCAGCGATGGGCATCAATCATATAGAGCGTGAGGGGATCTCCCATAGTCATCCCGCACGCTTCACGCTCGTCGGGACGATGAATCCAGAAGAGGGTAGCCTGCGCCCTCAGCTTCTCGACCGCTTTGCTTTGTCCGTAGAAGTGCACGGAGAGCGAAGTGTCTCGGACCGCTGTGAGGTGCTGCAGCGACGACTCGACTACGAACGAGATCCACAGGCCTTTTGTGCCCGATATCGAGAGGAAGAAGCTGTCCTTGCCGAACGAGTGCGCCAGGCTCGCCTGCTCTTGCCTCAACTGCGCTATACTGAGCCTCTCTTGGAGCTTATTGCTCGTCTGGGTATTGAGCTGGAGGTCGATGGACATCGCTCGGATATTATGCTCCTCAAAGCGGCTTTGGCTACCGCAGCTCTCGAAGGAGCTACGGAGCTCAGTGCCGAGCATGTCTATACGGCGGCCGAATTGGTGCTGCCCCACCGACTGAGACGCTTACCATTTGAAGAGCGTTACTTTGCAGCTGAAGATATTCGTCAGCTGTGTGAGCGCTTGTTCCAAGAGTGTGTAACTAAGCTGCAATAGGAGAGAAAGAGATGGGGGCGCATACCTTCTCTCAGTGGATAGGTGCGGAGGTAGCACGTCAGGCACTTATCATCACTCTGATCCGTAGGCAGGGAGCAAGTCTTCTCCTGAGCGGAGGCAGTGGTACGGGTAAGTCTATGCTGCTCTCTTGCATCGCCTCGATGTATCCTGAGGACGTGATCTATTTACCTCTTCATCTGAGTCCAGAGATGCTCTATGCCCGATATATGCTGGATACTGATGGAGGATTGCGCTTATCTCCAGGCTTTCTTGCTCGGCTTGAAGGACGTGTCTTATTGGTGGAGCAGCTCCCACTGCATAGGCGTGAGCTGCTCGGTCAGCTGATGGTCTACCAAGAACAATTGCCTGAGGAGAGACGCTGTACGCTCATCGCTACCACTAACCCCGAAGAAGGCGCAGTGCCATCGGCGCTCCTGGATAAATTCGATCTCTTTGTTGAGCTCCATCCTACGCTGGATGTGGCTCTGCGTAAACGTATCCTTAGCGAAGCTCTCCGCATCCCTAAATCAGGTGAGGACATGACCTTCCTTAGCCTGGTGGAGGCAGCGCGCCAGCGATTGGGAGGACAGAGGATCGGGAAGGAGCTGCAGAAGTATGTCGTTCAGGTCTGTGCTGATCCTCTGACTTTAGGGCATAGAGGAGAGCTGGCTTTGGCTCATAGCGCTCTGGCATGGGCTGCTTGGCAGGGAAAGCGACAGGCAGAGCGGGGCGATGTCGATGCAGTCCGTCAGTTAGCTTTGGCTCATCGCTGGCTGGAGACGCACCCTGAGCCCCCTGCAAAGCTGCCCGATGACGAGGAGCAAGCGCAGGATTTCTCTTCTGATCATCACGAGGAAGGGGAATCAGAGGGGGGGGGAGACACTGAGATGATGAGAGGAGGGGATAACCCTGTTTCTTATGCTGAAGAGACAAACAACTCTCTGGACGCCTCGCACGCAGAGGACGAGCAGCAAGATGTTCCGATGATCCCTCCGCTCCAGTCGACGCCGAAGGAAGACCCCCATACATCGAGCAGAGCGAGCTTACAGCAGGCTAAGGAGGCATACCTACTACACCAACCCTTGGAGACGAGGGAACGTCATCTGAAGGAATCTCTGGGCTCGGGGCGTCGTCTGTATAGTGACCAGCCGAGTCAGCGAGGGCGCTTAGGTCGCGTGCGTCCATATAGTACTCAGTGTCCCCAGCTCTCCCTGCCCGCTACGATACGAGCGGCCATCCCCTACCAATATCTACGTCAGCGCCATCTCAAGGATCCGACTATGAAGCTCTGCATTCATCCAGAAGACTACCGCAGTAGGCAGCTACATCATCGAGGCGGGTATCATATCCTATTCGTCCTGGATGTGTCTGGATCTATGGGGGTGCGCGAGCGCATGAGCCTTGTCAAGGGGACCATCATCGAGCTGCTCAAAGAGGCGTATGCTAAGCGTGATAAGGTCGGACTTATCACATTTGCACAAGATGAAGCGGAGCTACGCCTGCCGTTCACGCATAGTGCTGAGCGGGCAGCACACTTGATGCAAGATATTCGTACGGGAGGTCGCACCCCACTGTGGCTTGCCATAGAGCGTGCTGGCGAATATCTTGATGCAGAGCGACGCCGTGTGGCGGAATGTCTGCCTGTGGTACTTCTCCTGACGGATGGTCGTGCGACTTCGGCGCAGCGCAGTGAGAATCATGCGATGCGCATAGCGGAGGCCGCTAAGATGCTGCAGCGCCGCTGTTATCGCTGTCTGATCATAGATACCGAGAGTGGCTTTATTCGTCTCAAGCAAGCGCGTCATCTTGCAGAGTCGCTCCAAGCCGAATACTATCATCTGGATGAATTGGCCCAGTTGCGTAGCCTCCTTCATCCCCGATAAATCCTACTATAGATGTCCCGTTCTACTTCTCATACCCCGAGCTTAGAGCAAGGTGAGATGCTCTTCCGTACCCCTATGGGCGATGCGGTGTACTTTGCACAAGAGGCGATGATTATTTCTTTTTCAGGGCAACGTGGTGTCGTGAGTAGCTCCAATCTTAATGGTGGATACCGCAATGACCTCCACTATGTGTTCAATCACAGTGTCGGGCGCGACCCAGATATCCTTCAGAAGCGATGCCCAGGGCTCAAGGGTGGGAATATCATAGAGCACTATACTGTCATCGCCTCAGAGCTGGGCTTGGATCCAGAGCGTACGACGGGAATGGGTACAGCTGCACTTATCGAGAATCATGCTCGAGCAGAGCGCACCTATCATGGGGTAACTGTGCAGGCCATAGCTACTGCGGGTATCGATGTCAATGGAGGCCGTGCCGGAGACAAGGCCAGTTATGATGAGTTCGAGCAGCGAAGCCTATTGCCTCCTCCTGGTACGATCAATGTGTTCCTATTTATTGATGCATATCTTGATCCTGGGGCGCTTACTCGTGCGCTCATCACGGCTACCGAAGCTAAGGCTGCTGCTTTGCAGGAATTGATGGCTCCGAGTCGCTATTCGGAAGGGCTGGCGACGGGGTCGGGAACAGATAGCCTCATCGCAGTCTGCAATGAAGAATCTCCCGTTGTCCTCTACGGGGCGGGGAAACACGTCCTTCTTGGTGAGATGATCGGTCAGTCTGTGAAGGAGGCCGTGACGAAAGCTCTGGAGCGACAGTCCGGGATGAATGCTCAGCGGCAAAGCTCGTTCCTCCAGCAGGGAATACGCTACGGACTAGGGATTGAGGATCTTCTTGCTCTTTATCAAGCACGTTATTCGGCGAGTGCTCAGGACGAAGCGACTCTTCGGGAGGCCCTCCAGCGGCTTGCCTCCGATAGCCACCTCTGCGCTGCCGTTGCTTCGATTCTCCACCTTGTGGATCAGTGGCGATGGGGGCTTATCAGTTGGGCGAGTCTTATGGACTTATCACAACTTACCTTCTCCTATGTCTCCCAGCGCTACCGACTGGATCCCTGTGGACTCTCGATAGAGCAAGGCAAAACTCCTTGCTATGAACTCATCTTAGACGAGCTGCGCAGCCTCCTGATTCTACTCCTCTATAGAGAAGTAGGCTCTTAACTATCACCTCTTAACTAAAAGCAATTATGAAGAAGACATTGCTTCTTCTTGCGGCGATAGCTCCAGCGACAGCTGTGGCTCAGATCGCAAGTACGGACAGTATCGCCACGCACGAGCTGGACAAGGTACTTGTCTACTCTACGCGAACGGCTGTGCCACTCAAGCAAGTGCCTGGGAAGATCGAAGTTATCCGCCCCGAAGCTATTGCGACGTCTGGTCTGCTTCTGCACACTATGATGTCACAAAGCAGCTACATGTAGGAGCGAACTTCCGCAATATCTTCTCCGAATACTATACGGAGAAGGATGGCTACCATATGCCAGGGCGTTCGATTCAGTTCTCTGCGTCTTACCGCTTCTAAGCTAAATAACTACCTCCTTTATCACAAGGGGCGCTGAAGGCATTTAGCCTTTGGTGCCCCTTGTGGCTTTGGCTATTTGGTCGATGTGCTTCCTGCAGTCCGTCATCCTTGTCCGTAGTCGCTTCATCTCTTTTTCTTAGACTTTTCTCCCTCGGTAGCTCCGAGTGGAGTGCATCGCGTCCAGGGCGTGTGCTCCACCGCTGGGGAGCAAACTTTCCAGCGGTGGAAAGTTTTCTTACCTCCCCTGAGACCATTGTGCAAGGCCATCGCTTCACAGCTTGCACTTTCCTCCGTCGAACTTCTCAGCCTAAAGCCTCCGATTTGCGAGGGAACGAAGTCCGAGTAATGAAGAGGTGGGCTTACACAATGTCATCTATAGGTATGGGTGCGTGGGTGAAGCTATATAGGATGGCAAAGAAAGTTATATAGCTTTGTGAAGTGACCTATATCAGAGTTGTTGCTCTGCGTAGGGATAAAAGTTGTGGACGAGTGGCAGAAAAGTTTGGGCTACGTACGTGGTCTTAAAATCTACGTGCGTGGATATTTGGATTTACGTGCCTGGTCTTTAAGACTACGTGCATAGATGCGGAAAAGCCACTACGAGAAGGCGCTTTTTTCTTCACGAGAATGATGCTTTCCCCTCCGCTGGATAAGAGGAATACTCGCGATAAGGCGAGGGGCTTGTGTGTCTCTTCGGAGGGGTATATCGGAGAGCTGGGTGTGCGATGCCTTAGCCCAATCGATAGAGGACAGGACTCCGCGCAACAGTCTCCCCTTGGAAAGCTCGCTTTCCTCAGGCAAAAAGCACTTCAATTCTTTGGAGCATCCTCTCGACGTGCAATGTGGACATCAAAGGAGGCTACTTGTAGCACCTGGAGGAGACCCGTACGATGTCGGTGTGATTTATCGCCAAGACCCGTGCTTGGTCTCGTGTCTGATGGAGTCTTGGGTGGAAACTGCTGAGCGCAACGTGTGATGGAGCCCTGATCTATCGTATTGTATATTCGCAGATTATGTGTACCTTTGTGCACCCGTGGTATATGCCTGTGGTGTGTACTGCGACTACTAAAGAGTAGATAAGTTATTCAAACATAAGTAGAAACGAAATGCCAACTATTCAACAATTGGTTAGAAAGGGACGTGAGTCACTCGTCGAGAAGGGTAAGAGCCCTGCTCTGGACTCCTGCCCCCAACGCCGAGGCGTCTGTGTGCGTGTGTACACGACGACCCCTAAGAAGCCAAACTCTGCGATGCGTAAGGTCGCTCGTGTCCGCCTGACGAATGGTAAGGAAGTCAATGCCTACATCCCAGGTGAAGGTCACAACCTGCAGGAGCACAGCATCGTGCTGGTACGTGGTGGTCGTGTAAAGGACCTCCCAGGGGTACGCTATCACATCGTACGTGGCTCGCTCGATACAGCTGGTGTCAATGGCCGTCTGCAGCGTCGCTCCAAGTATGGTGCTAAGCGTCCTAAGCCCGGTCAGGCAGCTGCTCCAGCAAAGGGTAAGAAGTAATTCTCCCTCCGGCGAAAAATCCTAACCCCCGAGAGCTCGTGCAGCTCTCACCTGGCGAGCCCGCCACATATATATAATGTATAGGGCCGCCAAGCTAAGAGTCAATAGAACCAAGTTTCTTGAGTTCGTTGGATAGGCTATCAAGGTTGAGTAAATGCTCCAGCGGGAGCGTTGAAGTAAGATCACAGCACAACCAATCGACAGAAACGCAATTTACATTAAGCAATGAGAAAAGCTAAACCCAAAAAGAGACAGGTACTCCCTGATCCCGTATTTGGTGACGTTAAGGTGACGAAGTTCGTTAATCACCTGATGTACGACGGTAAGAAGAGCATCGCCTTCGATATCTTCTACACCGCGCTCGAGATTGTAGGCAAGAAGATCCAGCAGGAAGACAAGTCTGCCCTGGAGATCTGGAAGGCTGCCCTCGACAACATCACTCCTCAGGTAGAAGTCAAGAGCCGCCGTATCGGTGGTGCTACCTTCCAGGTGCCTACCGAAATCCGCGCCGAGCGTAAGGAATCTATCTCCATGAAGAATCTCATCCTCTTTGCTCGCAAGCGTGGTGGTAAGACCATGGCAGATAAGCTTGCTGCAGAGATCGTGGATGCATTCAATAGCCAAGGTGCCGCCTTCAAGCGCAAGGAAGATATGCACCGTATGGCAGAAGCCAACCGCGCATTTGCTCACTTCCGATTCTAAGAATAGCAAAAGACAATGGCTGACAACAAACACTTAGAGCTCACGAGAAACATCGGCATCATGGCCCACATCGATGCCGGTAAGACGACTACGTCTGAGCGTATCCTCTTTTATACGGGTCTGACCCACAAGATCGGTGAAGTACACGATGGTGGTGCTACGATGGACTGGATGGAGCAGGAGCAGGAGCGTGGTATCACGATTACCTCCGCTGCTACGACTACCTTCTGGAACTACGACAACACCAAGTACAAGATCAACCTCATCGACACCCCAGGACACGTTGACTTCACTGTCGAAGTAGAGCGCTCGCTCCGTATCCTCGATGGTGCTGTCGCTACGTTCTGTGCTGTCGGTGGTGTACAGCCCCAGAGTGAGACCGTATGGCGTCAGGCTGACAAGTACCGCGTACCCCGCGTGTGCTACGTCAACAAGATGGACCGCTCCGGTGCTAACTTCTTCGAAGTAGTACGTCAGATCAAGACCATCCTCGGTGCTACCCCTTGCCCCATTCAGATTCCCGTCGGTCAGGAAGAAACTTTCCGCGGTGTCGTTGACCTCGTCACGATGAAGGCTCTTGTATGGGATGACGAGACGATGGGTGCTCACTACGACACGATCGATATCCCTGCTGAGCTGCAGGCTGAAGCCGAAGAATGGCGTGATAAGATGCTTGAGACGCTCGCTGACTGCGACGACGTCCTCATGGAGAAGTACTTCGACGATCCCTCTACGATCACCGAAGACGAGATCCGCGCTGCCCTGCGTAAGGGTACGCTCGCGATGAAGATCAACCCCATGCTCTGCGGTTCTTCATTCAAGAACAAGGGTGTCCAGACCCTCCTCGACGCTGTCGCAGCTTACCTGCCCAGCCCTATGGATACCCCCGAAGTCATCGGTACCGACCCCGATGATCCTGAAAAGGAAATCGTCCGTAAGGTAGACCCCAGCTCGCCTCTGACGGCTCTGGCGTTCAAGATCGCTACGGACCCCTATGTAGGTCGTCTCTGCTTCTTCCGCGTGTACGCTGGTGAGCTGCCTGCAGGCTCCTACGTCTACAACTCCCGCTCGGGCAAGAAGGAGCGTATCTCACGCCTCTTCCAGATGCACTCCAACAAGCAGAACCCCATGGAAGTCATCGGCTGCGGTGATATCGGTGCTGGTGTAGGCTTCAAGGATATCCGTACGGGTGACACGCTCTGCGCCGAAGATGCTCCTATCATCCTCGAGTCTATTGACTTCCCCGAGCCCGTTATCGGTATCGCTGTCGAGCCTAAGACGCAGAAGGATATGGATAAGATGGGTGTCGGTCTGGCTAAGCTCGCCGAAGAAGACCCCACCTTCCGTGTGCAGACCAACGAAGAGACCGGTCAGACCGTCATCAGCGGTATGGGTGAGCTCCACCTGGAGATCATTATCGACCGTCTGAAGCGCGAATTCAAGGTCGAAGCTAACCAGGGTAAGCCCCAGGTATCTTATAAGGAAGCTATCACGAAGCCCGTTGAGCTCCGTGAAGTCTACAAGAAGCAGACGGGTGGTCGCGGTAAGTTCGCTGACATCATCGTCCGTGTAGAGCCCGCCGACGAAGGCTTCGAAGGCGATCTGCAGTTCGTAGACGAAGTCAAGGGCGGTAACGTGCCTAAGGAATTCATCCCCTCTGTACAGAAGGGCTTCCAGAAGGCTATGACCAACGGTGTCCTCGCAGGCTATGCGCTGGATAAGCTGAAGGTGACGCTCCTCGACGGTTCGTTCCACCCCGTGGACTCTGACCAGCTCTCCTTCGAGATCTGTGCTATCCAGGCATTCAAGAATGCTGCTGCTCAGGCAGGTCCCGTTCTCCTCGAGCCTATCATGAAGCTCGAAGTCGATACGCCTGAAGAAAGCATGGGTGACGTGATCGGTGACCTCAACAAGCGTCGCGGTCAGGTAGAAGGTATGGACAGCACTCCTTCGGGTGCACGCCTTGTGAAGGCTAAGGTGCCTCTGGCAGAGATGTTCGGTTACGTGACGAGCCTCCGTACGATCACTTCTGGTCGTGCTACCTCGTCGATGACCTTCTCTCACTACGAAGCAGTATCCTCTTCTATCGCTCGCCAGGTCCTCGAGGAAGTAGGCGGCCGTGTAGATCTCATCAAGTAAATAGTACTATAACAGAGATATGAGCCAAAAGATTAGAATTAAGTTGAAGTCGTACGATCACACCCTGCTCGACAAGTCGGCAGAGAAGATCGTCAAGACCGTCAAGGCCTCTGGTGCTGTAGTCAGCGGACCAATTCCCCTGCCCACGCACAAGCGTATCTTCACGGTGAACCGCTCGACCTTCGTCAACAAGAAGAGCCGCGAGCAGTTCGAGCTTAGCTCCTACAAGCGACTCATCGACATCTACAACTCCACGGCTGAGACGATCGATGCTCTTATGAAGCTCGAGCTCCCCAGCGGTGTAGAAGTAGAAATCAAGGTGTGATTATTAATACGAAACTGAAATGCCAGGTTTATTAGGAAAGAAAATCGGAATGACATCCGTGTTCAGTGCCGAGGGGAAGAACATCCCATGCACTGTTATTGAAGTAGGTCCTTGCGTGGTGACGCAGATCAAGTCTCTGGAAAAGGATGGCTATGAAGCACTTCAGCTTGGGTTCGTTGATGCTAAGGAAAAGCACACGTCCAAGCCTCTTCAGGGTCACTTCCAGAAGGCTGGCGTTGCTCCCAAGCGACACTTGGCCGAGTTCAAGGGGTTCGATTGCAGCCAGTATAATCTGGGTGATGTGATCGACGTGAATTTCTTCGAAGGGACGGTATTCGTCGACGTCGTCGGTACCTCCAAGGGTAAGGGATTCCAGGGTGTAGTCAAGCGTCACGGCTTCGGCGGTGTCGGTCAGGCTACGCACGGTCAGCACAACCGTCTTCGTGCTCCCGGGTCTGTAGGTGCGTGTTCGTATCCTGCTAAGGTCTTCAAGGGTACGCGTATGGCGGGCCAGACGGGTAATGAGCGTGTAACCGTTCAGAACCTCGAAGTGATCAAGGTAATGCCCGAGCACAACCTCCTCCTCATCAAGGGTAGCGTGCCAGGTGCTAAAGGTTCAATCGTTGTAATCGAAAAGTAAATGGAACTGAGTGTATATAACATCAAGGGAGAAGATACCGGTCGTAAGATCACGCTCGATGATGCTATCTTCGCTATCGAGCCTAACGACCACGCCATCTACTTAGACGTAAAGCAATTTTTGGCCAACCAGCGCCAGGGTACGCATAAGTCTAAGGAGCGTAGCGAAATCTCGGGTAGTACCCGCAAGCTCATCCGCCAGAAGGGCGGTGGCGGTGCTCGCCGTGGGGATATCAACTCTCCCGTACTCGTCGGTGGTGGCCGCGTCTTCGGGCCTACCCCACGTGACTATGGCTTCAAGCTCAACAAGAAGGTAAAGGCTCTGGCTCGCCGCTCGGCTCTGACCTACAAGGCTCAGAAGCAGGAAATCGTCGTAGTCGAAAACTTCGAGCTCGCTGCCCCCAAGACTAAGGACTTCGTCGCTCTGTCGAAGGCGCTTCAGGTCGCTGACAAGAAGGCCCTCTTCGTCGTCGAAGCTCTCTCGGACAACCTCGTCCTCTCTTCACGCAACCTCCGCACTGCTCGCGTGATGAACGCCTTCCAGCTGAACACCTACTCGGTGCTCGACTGCAAGAAGCTCATCCTCACCGAGGCTGCTGTTGCTGTGATCAACGAACAGTTTAAGGCATAATCAATAGGAGAAACGAATCATGGGAATTATCATCAAGCCGGTTATCACCGAGAAGACAACTGCCCTGACAGAGAAGACTGCTGAACGCTACGTCTTCCGTGTCTCTCCTGATGCCAACAAGATCGAGATCAAGAAGGCCATCGAGGCGCTGTACAATGTAAAGGTCGAGAGTGTAAACACCGTGAATTATAGCGGTAAGCGCAAGGCTCGCTATACGAAGAGTGGACTCATCCGCGGCAAGGTCGCTGCGTTTAAGAAGGCTGTCGTTACACTCGAGAAGGGTCAGACCATCGACTTTTACGCTAACATCTAAGTTCAACAATGGCAATACGTAAACTCAAGCCCACAACGCCGGGGCAAAGACATAAGGTTATTGGTGCGTTCGATAACATCACTGCCAGCGCACCAGAGAAGTCCCTTGTCGTAGGTAAGAAGAAGTCCGGTGGTCGTAACAACACCGGTAAGATGACCATGCGCTACATCGGTGGTGGTCACAAGCAGAAGCTTCGTCTCATCGACTTCAAGAGAAATAAGGACGGTATCCCTGCTACGGTCAAGAGCATCGAGTACGATCCCAATCGTACGGCTCGCATCGCTCTGCTGTACTACGCTGATGGTGCGAAGGCTTATATCCTCGCTCCCAACGGCCTGCAGGTAGGTCAGAAAGTGATGTCAGGTGCAGAAGCTGCACCTGAGGTAGGGAACAGCCTCCCACTGGCTAACATCCCTGTCGGTACGATCATTCACAACATCGAGCTTCGTCCAGGTCAGGGCGCTAAGATGGTCCGCTCTGCTGGCGTCTTCGCTCAGCTTACTTCTCGCGAAGGTCTCTACGCCGTCATCAAGATGCCTTCGGGCGAGACGCGCCGTATCCTCTCCGCTTGTAAGGCTACCATCGGTGCCGTAGGCAACTCCGACCACGCTCTCGAGCGCTCCGGTAAGGCCGGTCGCAGCCGCTGGCTCGGCCGTCGTCCTCACAACCGTGGTGTCGTCATGAACCCTGTCGATCACCCAATGGGTGGTGGTGAAGGCCGCGCTTCTGGTGGTCACCCACGCTCACGTACGGGTCTCTACGCTAAGGGTCTCAAGACTCGTGCTCCTAAGAAGCACTCGTCTAAGTACATCATCGAGAGACGTAAGAAGTAACTGATTAATCAAAAAGAATTATGAGTCGTTCATTAAAGAAAGGTCCATATATCAACCTGAAGCTCGAGAAGAAGGTCTTGGCGATGAATGAATCCGGCAAGAAGGTCGTCATCAAGACTTGGGCTCGCGCCTCGATGATCAGCCCTGACTTCGTCGGTCATACGATTGCCGTACACAACGGGAATAAGTTCATCCCCGTCTTCATCACCGAAAACATGGTAGGTCACAAGCTCGGGGAGTTCTCTCCCACGCGTACCTTCCGTGGTCACGGCGGTAATAAGAAGAAGTAATTCGGCTGGAAGTAATTCAGACCTTTAAGTAAGAAAAGAAACAATGGGTGCAAGAAAGAAAATATCAGCCGAAGAAAGAAAGCAAGCCCTGAAGTCTACGTACTTCGCTGCGCTCCGCAATGTCCCTACGTCGCCTCGTAAGATGCGCCTCGTAGCTGACCTCGTGCGTGGCATGGAAGTAGGTCGTG
>ERZ651108.195-NODE-195-length-32320-cov-13.175081_pt1 | contig 32320 bp, 27 predicted proteins | sample MGYA00512173_ERZ651108 | MGnify/ENA metagenome assembly ERZ651108 | reverse complement strand
AAGCACAAATCTCACAAAGTGGCTATTTATAAGGCTTTAAAGCTTGTTTTTAACTGCTCCATCTCTTCATATAAATACTATTACCAATTACAGAATGAGTATTTGCAAGGCTTTCATTTGTGTCCATTATATATTTTCATCGTTTTTATAGGTGTTTTATGATTAAAATACTTCAAAAGTACTTCAAACCTATGAATTTTAATCAGTAATTATCCAACATATTGTATTGAGCATCTTCTTCTAAATCAAATCCCGTATTGCTTTTATATTTTTTAGTAATTTCAATTATAATATATTCGAAAGTATTCACCACTTCTTCGAAAGAAGAAATATCCCCAATTTTAAACTTCTCATTTTCATGAGCAATATTATTTCTTATTTTATCTGTATATTCATATAGAAAAGTAGCCGCATCACTTTGTATTTCCGTATCTAATAGTCCACCAAAATCCTCACTCTTTTGCGTAAGAATTAAATCATTTAGAAAATTACTATCTCCTAAAATTTCCTGAAATAAATCTTTATAATATCCCTTTAGTTTATCTTTGTGCAGAAATTCAAATCGTATATGTTTTTCTAATATATTACTATCAATATTTTCTTTTAATGAATGGAAATACGCATCGAATGACTCCTTCTTATTTTTATTTTTATCCTCAAATATATATTTAATTTGTCTTTCTTTCTCAGAAAATATAGAATGAGCAATCCTTTCTGATAATTCTGTAAACCTCACACCTTGTTTTGCTTTATTATAATTGTAGTTACGTATGAGTTCTTTTAAATAATTCTCAAATGTTGTAAAAACAGATAAATATAGTGAATTCTCCAATAATCCTCTTGCTATTTCTGAGTTACCTTTTTCTTCTAACATAGGGAGTACTCTATCATATATATCTTTATACGATTGATATTTTTTTTGAATTTCAGAGAGCATAATCTACACCTCCCTAAGAATACTAGAAAGATGTTTTCCCCATTCATATCTTTTTTCAATATTTGTAGTATTATTTGTACCTCTTATAAAAATATTTTCATCTGCATTTTTCAAAAATTCGCTGAATGATTGTTTTATTAACTCCTTATTTTTAACTACTACATCATTATCGAGCTTTGACAATACCACTAATTGTAGTTCCGCAATAGTTTTATTTATACTAGTAGAACCAGGCTTATTTATTCTAATAAAAGCTTCATCACCAAACACAGCATCCACTTTAGCTACTGAATTTCTAATAAAATCAACTAAACTTGATGCTTCATCTTTATCGCATCTATATTCCTTAAGATAATCTAAAATTGCTGTATTCAATCTGCCATTATATGTGCGGAATTCTTTATTTAAGTTATCTTTATTTCTAACTTTAACTTCTCTCAATTTCCAATTTTCACTATCAATAAATCTTTCAATGACTTTAGCTCTTAATAAAATTTCATTATATCCGAAACGTTTCTTTAATACAGGTCTACTTCCAAAGATTTCATCTACTTCTTTACTTTGTGAAACATCGTTCAATGAGTTAATTAAAATACCCCTATACATAACATTTAAAAGTTCTTGATTATTTAACTTTATTGAACCACTGTTTATTCGTGAAAATATGTCATATTTAATATCCTCTGTTGAATCTTTTTTTATTATTACAACTGGAAGAGATACATTATTAAATTTTCTTTGCATTTCAACCAAATCATAATAACTCTTTTTGTTAAATTGTTTTAAAGTTTCGAGTCCACTTAATGTTAAAACATCCATTTCTCGCAAATTTTCTGATAATTTTTCAATTTCATTAGCAACTAATTTAGATTTCATAAAAGCAAATATTGTAGTAAGACGTTGTTGTCCATCAATAACCTCAAATGTATCGTCGTTATTCTCCGCTAAAAAAATTGTTGGAATTGGTATTGATAAGAATAAAGATTCTATAAACTTAGACATTGTTTTTTTATCCCAAACAAATCTTCTCTGATAATCAGGTTGTAAATTCAATTCTCCTTCCACTATCATTCTAAATAAGTCTGATGTAGACTTGTCAACCTTATCAACATAAAGTTTTCTTTTATCATCTTCAGTTATATCAATTTCTGCTTCTGTCTCTACCTCTAAATCTATATCTGTTGAATCTATTTTATCTAGTAAATTTACTTCTGAGTATCTATTCATAGTGTTATCCATAACTTCCTCCTCAACTATACTTCTTAAAATTTTCAGCTTGTTCTAATACTTCTTTATAAACATCATCAAGAGTAACTGGCGGATAACCAAACTCATCCAATAACAGTATTAAATCAACTTGTAAATTAGCTTTAATATCTTCACGAGATGCCCAATCAGTATATTTAGATTTATCATCTACAATCAGTTTGATACGCTTAGAGAGTGCAATCATCTTATCATCTGAATACTCAAATTCGTATTTCCTTGCAACCGATTTCAAAATGTCATAGAACGCTTTTTCCTCATAATCAATACCCATTTTCTTAAATGAATTTTTTTCGTTCTTGAGTTCTTCTAAAAGCGAAGCAAGTTGGTCTGCAACATCATCAAGAACTTCATTAGCATATGCTTCGTCTTTACGACGGTTATTGTATTCATCAACCACTCTTTTAAGTCTGTCAGCAAATTCCATTCCCATTATCTTGTTGACTTTGCGGAACTCATCAATCGCCTGTGACAGTAGCCTTTGCAATATCTTTATCTTCGTATTCGGAAGTTGAATGGCGTTGATTTTGTCCATATATTCATCACTGAAAATATCAACATTTATATGCTTACCTGTTTCAAAAAGTTCCTCAATACCGTCAGATTGAATTGCACCTTCAAGCATTTCTCTTACACGGGCATTCATCTGAGCTATATCCGGTGCGTCGCCCTTTGTAAGTTTGAACAGGATTGAGCGAACAGCACAGTAGAAATGAATATAGTCTTTTTCTCTGTCTGTAAACTTATCGCTTGAACTACAAAGATTAAATGCCTGCTTCATTCTTTTAACAGCAGCCATAAATCTTGTTTCCAGTTCTTCTGATAACTGAACAAACTCAACCGCACGATTTAAGCACGCCAGTTGCTCGGTAGGAGAGCCATTGAAAAAGTCGGTGCTGTTGAAGTTATGGAACATCTGAGAAAGAACATCCAATTGGTCTTTAACTATTGTAATAGACTGTTCTACACCCTCAAATTCTTCACTTTCAATATTGGTATATTTTTTCAATGCCATATTCATATTTTTCTTAATGCCGATATAATCGACAATAAGTCCCTTGTCCTTACCTTCACACACACGATTAACACGGGAAATGGTCTGAATAAGCGTATGCTGTTGAATTGGCTTGTCTATATAAATCGTATCAAGTTCAGGTACGTCAAAACCGGTAAGCCACATATCGACTACAATGGCAATCTTGAAATTGGACTTAGAATTCTTGAATTGGCGGTCAAACTCTTTTCTATCTTCTTTTGTCCCCAGCATATCAAACAGGTCTTGCTCATCATCCTTGTTACGAGTCATAACCATTTTGATTTTCTCTATCGGCTTCAAATCTTTTTTGTCCTGCTCGCTGAGTTCAACACCTTCAGCCGACGCTTTCTTTTCTGCCCATTCAGGACGAAGTTCCACGATAATTTTATAAAGGTCATAAGCAATATATCTGTTCATACATACAAACATCACTTTGCCTGCAACCGTTGCACCTTCGGCAACTCTATTTTCATAATGATTGATAAAGTCCTGAGCAACTGCACGAAGTCTGTCCGGATCGCCAATAATCGCTTCCATATTGGAAACGGCTTTCTGACTTTCTTCTATTTGATGTTCATTTGCTCCGACACGCTCACATTCCTCATAGTATTTTTCAATTTCTCTTACTTTATTCTGGTCAAGTGTAACTCTTGCTGCTCTGCCATCATAAACAAGATTTACCGTAATACCGTCACGAACGGATTCTGACATTGTATATGCGTCAACAACCCCTCCAAATACTTCAATAGTTCCGTCAACCGGTGTGCCGGTAAATCCAACATATGTGGCATTTGGAAGTGAGTCGTGCAGATACTTAGCAAATCCATATTTCTTTTCCACACCTTTATCTGTAATACGAACCTTTTGGTCAAGGTTTATCTGGCTTCTGTGTGCTTCATCGGAAATACAAATAACATTTGTTCTGTCTGTTAGAACCTGTAAATCTTCTGTGAATTTCTGAATTGTAGTAAGGTATACACCGCCGCTTTCTCTTCCTTGCAATTCTTCTCTTAGCTTTTCACGGGATTCAATGCTTACGACCGTTTCATCTCCGATATATTTCTTTGATGATACAAACTGCTTTGAAAGCTGATCGTCTAAATCTGTTCTGTCTGTAATAATCAGTATTGTAGGGGAGTGGAAGTTCTGACTTTTCATTAACATTCGGCTTAAGAAAAGCATTGTATAGCTCTTTCCGCAACCGGTAGCACCGAAGTAAGTACCACCTTTTCCGTCACCATCAGGACGCAGATGTGCTTTGATATTGTCATATAGTTTTGTTGCCGCAAAATATTGCGGATAACGGCATACAATTTTCAAGTCCTTATTTGAATTATCCGGGAAGTATATGAAATCTTTGATTACAGCAAGCAAGCGGTCTTTTCTAAACAATCCTTTCATCATCGTGACAAGAGAGTTAATGCCATCAAGTTCCTTATCTTCAGAGTTTACCTTTCTCCACGCATAGAAGAAATTGTACGGGCTGAAAAACGAACCATATTTGTTATTAGACCCGTCACTGATAACGATAAACGCATTATACTTAAACAGTTCGGGAATATCTCTGCGATAACGAACAGTAAGCTGCTTATATGCGTCCATTATTGTTATATTTTCTTTTACAGCACTCTTAAATTCAAGAACAACAACAGGAATACCATTTACAAACACTATGCCGTCAGGAATACGCAACTGATTATTGACGCCCTCAATTTCAAACTGATTGACTGCTTTGAAAATATTGTTTTCAAGAGCGGCGAAATCAATAAGCTCAATATATAAGTCTTTCTGAGTTCTGTCCTCGCGATTAAAAATAAAACCGTCAGAAATCAATTTGAACACAGATTTATTAGCTTCGTAAATAGTGCCGCCAATGTTACGCAGCATAAGAATGATACTATCCACCTCACTCGGCGTGATACCATCCTTTGCATAACGATTATAAAGATATTGCTTCAAGTCATCTGTAAGCAGAACCTCTGTCCTCTCTCTATGTATTTGGTCGCCACTGACATAGGCATATTCCTCGTCTTTAAACAACTCCATTATTGACATTTCCAATGCGTGTTCGTTAAAATTTGTCATTGCGTTCACTCCTTTTATACGCTCTGTGTTTTATAAAATATCAGCAAAATATCTGTTTTTCTCTTTAGTAAATACAACTTGTGATGGGAATAAATTTTCTCCAATATTTGCCATTCTGATAACAGTTAATGCCCAATCGCTCAATTCTTCCGGCAAACGATAACAAATCGGATTATCCTCATTTGAAACCGTAATCAACGGAATGCCCGATTTATCCATTCCAACAGATAAAACCATCTTCATTTGACTGCCTTCGGCAATTTGTTTCGCCTGCGGTTAAAATAATCAGATAACTGCTGACAAACATATCCATTAAAATATTCGCCCTGCATTTCGAGTTTCTCATTAACAATCTGTTCTGAATTTTCAAAACGAGCCATATAGCCAAGTAGTCCTATAAAACATACTAAGTCATCGGAATAAATTCCTGCATACGACTTATACCAAGCATTATCCCATTCACAAATTATCTTATATAACTTTTTATATAAGTCCAGTTGAGTTTCTTTAAGCTGAAACCATTTTGCATTTAACAGCTTTTTCTCCGTTCCCTCCGCAATGGAATGATAGTGCAATTCATCACACAAAGATTTTAACAGCTTTGAAATAATACCCGCCATCATATCTGCCATACGCAAGCCATAACTATCTTTTGAATTTTGCTCTGTCACATTAGACAGTCCCATTACGAACGAAGCTTTCATTGTCCTACTGGCTTCGTTCTGCTCTCCCTCTTTATCTAAAACTAAGGAGTAATTCTCAATCTGTTCTTTCTGCAAATATTTCGCAAAACCGCCAAACGGCATATGATAATCCCATTGCAGTTCCGGAATAGCTGAAATATCGTCCTAAATATACAGTATATTTTCAAAGGCTTCATTCTCCTGCTCTTTCAGACTCATATTCGAATGGTTACATTCAATTCGTTCTCTAAAAAATCTTTTCAATTCCTCTACAAATTCTTCTGGATTATCATAAATACTTTTGATAACATTCTGCGGACGATAAGCAATAAGAGCCTTTGTAATGGAATACTTAACTGCATCTGCATCTATAATGAAGTTATTCTGATAGCCTATAAAAAGCTGCAAAACCAAATATTCTATCTTACTCGCAACAGAAAAATACAACTTGGTACTTTCATCAAAAATGGATAAGAAGTCCATTATAAACTGTACGTTGGCTTTATCGAGCGAAGCAAATCCACATTCAAACTTTTTTTGCTTCAAGGTTGTACTTTTTAATTCTCCGTTTTTATCTTTACGGTCTGCATATTTATTTTCAAAATCCTTGTATTTCTTGAAAACTTCTTTTTCCTTTTCTTTCGACCAGCCAACTATAACAGTAACAAAATTGTCATAATAATTTGGAGCAGTTACGGTATTATAGTTGATTTTTCTACTGTGTTCTGACTCATCATAATAAAATTTATATGTATCCATAACTGTTCCATCTCCTTCCGGTTAAATGATAATTTAGCGGCTTGATAACTGAGCCAAGGCTGTTGATTGCAGTTCTTCGAGCAAAGCGATTTCTTTTGTATTGAGAGTCATTTGCTCAACAATTGCGGAAAGGTTCAACTTTTCAACAAACTCAGATGGAGGAACTACAATCTTTATGTTATCAATGAAGTTTTTGCTTAGGTTATCCTGTGCTCCTCCATTGGAAAGTCGGCTTATTGCTGCTTGACTTTGAATAAGCGAGAAATACAGGTATGCAGCTTCAGCTTTGGAACGGCAAATCATACCACAAATAGCTTGATTGGTCGTGGCTTCAATTGCAAGATAACCAACCTCACCTGCAGTAACGCCGTACATAGCCATCAAAACAGTGTCCTTCGGAAGCAGTTTTGTGGAACTCTCACTTAGTCCTAACGGAGTTATATGTTCCTCTGTTTGTAAAGTGATGTTGTTATGTACCTCGCCGGATTTAACCCAATAAATTGTTCCGTTTTCCCAATATTCGTTGTTTGTGCGGGATGGTGTTGAGCCGGATTTGGTTTCGGCGCAGAACTCAGAAACAGTTTGAATCCTAAAGCCATCTGGAAAGCTTAATCTATCCATTTCTGCTTCGGTCAGATTTATTAAAGCACCTCTGCCGACATTCTTTTGGATAGAAGCTGTTCCGACCGCTACTAAATTATCATTTATCTTCTGCTTTAGGGCAATTCTGTCTGTAATTGTTTTATATGCTTTTACGATATTTCTCTGTTTATCAATATCAGGCACAGGAAGTTCAACCATACACATTTCATTCCAGTCAAATATCTCTCTGACGCTGCCGTGTGACTTATATCGTGTGTACCTATCAAATTCCGGTCTGCTAAACCACAACATCAAATATTCAGGGTCAAGTTCATTTTCTTTGATTACTCGGAACACCGTATAAGAACTGGAGATAATGCAATCATCGCCATCTAAAAATGCGATAGAAATCTTCTCTCCGTTTCTTGAAGTAACCGGACCATATGCAAATTGGCTGGTACGAACGATTTTATAATTGGATAAGTCTGTTCCTACGATATTTGCAATGGATGGAATGAATTTTTTGGCAATGCTTACTCCCAACAGGTTATCAATCGCCAAACCTTTATTCCTCTCATCAACAATTTCAATATAATCGCCTAATGTTCTGTAATTTTCATTCATTCGTTATACCTCATCCTATATATTTTCGATGCGCAATTTTTACATTGCTTTGTTTTACCATTGCATACTGCAAGGTCGTATCTATTCTTCTATGTCCTAAGAGCTGTTGTAATTGCTCTATGGGCATTCCTTTGTCTATTGCCATTGTTGCAAGAGTTCTTCTGAATTTATGTGGATGGACTTTGTTCAGTCCCAACCTCTTACCCAGTTGTCTCAGTCTTACTTCAATTCCTCCGATATTCATACGATTATGCGGAGATTGCAGAGATACAAACAGTGCCGGGTTATCGTCTGTTCTGCTGTCTAAATAATTTTGCAAATGAATCTTTGTCCTTGCGTCAAAGTAAACAATTCTTTCTTTATCACCCTTACCGAACACAACGCATTCTCTTTCATTGAAATCTATATCATTACGATTTAACAGCACCATTTCGCCTACACGCATACCTGTTGAAGCGAGCATATCAATCATTGCCAAATCTCGGAATTCTGTACAGTTATCTCTCATAAGTTCCAATGCTTCATCCGAGTAAGTTTCTTTAATATTCGTACCTGTTTTGACTTTGTGTATTCGTCTGACCGGACTTTTCAAGATATAGTCCTCATCCTCAAGCCACGAAAAGAAGCTAGAAAGTATTCTCCTGATATTGTCAATAGTTACCTTGCTCGATTTCTTTTCTGTTTGATACTCCGTCAGATAACATCGGATATCATCGGTCACGATATACTTAATGCCTTTTCCTATGCTATTTAACATTGCTTGTATCGTCGAGTCATAGTATTTTAAGGTTTTCTCGGAACATCCCTCAATTCTCTTTGCCGAAAGAAAGGATTCTACTAAGTTCTGCTCCGAGATTTCCTTTTCATTTTCAATTTTTGTTACCTCATAATCAAAAAGTGTGTGTTGCAATACCTCTTGCAAGCGTTCTGTCTGTGAATTGTTCAAAAAAGGTAACATAGCCTGAACAACATCTGTAATTAAATTTTGTTTCATTAGTCAATTCTCCTTTTATTTAACTTAGAGAACGACTATGGAGTGGGCAGTCCCCCTGATTTAACTCTTGCCACTCACAAGAGTTATGGGATATGTTAAATGATAATTTAGAACAGCAAATCCTTTCCATATTTACTGAAAAGTTTGGGGCTGTTATTAAATCTGGTACCGATTTTCCGCCAAATTGGACAAAAGATGAAGCGCAAAATATATACGATATTACAATCGGTAAAACGCCTCCAAGAGAAAGATTAGATTGCTTTACAAACAATGATTCTGATATAAAGTGGGTCTCAATATCAGATATGGGTAGCAATGGTATGTATATTCTTCGTACATCGGAGTGTTTAACGGAATCTTCTGTTACCGAATTTAATGTCAAAACCATTCCGGCTAATACTGTTATTTACAGTTTCAAAATGACAAATGGTCGTACCGCAATTACTACCGAAGAATGCACCACAAATGAAGCTATTGCTCACTTCAAAACTAATAACATTGACTTGACCTACTATGCCTATTGCTATCTGAGTACATTCAGGTTTTCAGATTTAGGAAGCACATCATCAATAACTGAGGCAGTGAATTCCAAAATCATAAAAGCGATGCCTTTTTATATACCGCCAGAGAAGGAATTGTCTTTATTTTGCAACCAAATCAAGCCACTTTTCGAAGCAATAAAGCTAAATTCTTTAGAGCTTTTGAATTTAAACGCTGCTGCTTCAAATTTCTTGGCCCTATTAAGCCGCTAAATTATCATTTATCTTCTGCTTTAGAGCAATTCTGTCTGTAATTGCCTTATAACTGCTTACAATTTCAAGTTGTTCTTCCATTGGTAGTACAGGTACTTCCAATCTACATATATCGTCCCAAGTAATACCTCCACGTACGCTTCCGTCCGTATGAAGCCAACAAACTCTGTCAAACTCCGGTCTGCGTAGCCACATCATTAAATATTCTTCATTTAAGAGTGTGTTATCTATCGCTTCAAACATAAAGTATGCAGGAGATACAATAGCAGGTTCTTCTTCATTATAAAGTGCAACCGGAAGTCGCTCGTCTCGACCAACGTGCATTGGATTACAAGCAAATTTTCCTTTTGTAATCAACTTATACTTGCTTAAATCTGTACCGATTACATTTGCAACCGATGGCATAAAATATTTATCTATATTTATACCCAACACCCTGTCTGTTATATTGTCTTTATTTCTGGTATCAATCAGCCTTATGTGGTTTCCTAAAATATCATAATTCGATTTCATATCCCAACTCCTTAAATACAGACAGCAAATCAGCCTTTGATTGTTCTTCCTGAACTAATAAATCTTTCAACTCGGATTGAAGTGTTTTCATCTTTGTATCGAAGTCAATGTTTTCATCACGGTTCACAAATTCAATATATCTGCTTGGCACAAGAGTAAATCCTTTTTCCTCAACTTCATCAAACGAAGCAGAATAGCAGAACTCCGGCACATCCTCATATGTATCTTCATAGCCTTCCTGCTGCCAGTTATGATAAACAGAAGTAACCTTTGCTCTATCTTCTTCAGTCAATTCAATGTACTTTTTCTCATAAGGGCTTCCCATCTGACGCAAATCCATAAAGAGGATTTCATCCTCACGATTTCGATAGCGTTTGAACTGACCGGTCTGTTCAACAACACGAGCCTTTTTATTCTTGTTAAGTATCCAAAGTGTTACGCTGATGTCCGTCGTATAGAACAGGTTTCTCGGAAGAATAATAATTGCTTCAACAAGATGATTTCTGATTAACTGCTCTCTTATCTTCAACTCTGTTCCGTCGTCCGACAATGCTCCGTTTGCAAGAAGAAACCCAGCAACACCGTTTTGTGAAAGTTTTGAAACGATATTCAATATCCAACTGTAGTTTGCATTGCTTGTCGGTGGAACTTCATATCCTCTCCAACGAGGGTCATCAACAAGTTCATTATCGGCTCTCCACTGTTTCTGATTAAAAGGCGGATTTGCCATAATGTAATCTGCTTTAAGGTCTTTATGTTGGTCATTGGTAAAAGTATTCGCTGCCATCTCTCCGAGGTTTGCAGAGATACCACGGATAGCTAAATTCATCTTTGCCAGTTTGAATGTTGTATTGGTGTACTCCTGTCCGTAAATAGAAACTTTTTTCTTATTTCCGCTATGTGCTTCTACGAACTTGATAGACTGAACAAACATACCTCCCGAACCACAGCAAGGGTCATAGAGGATGCCATCATACGGTTCAAGCATTTCAGCAATAAGATTTACTATACACTTTGGAGTATAGAATTCTCCCTTCCCTTTACCTTCGGCAAGAGCAAACTTACTGAGAAAATATTCATATACACGACCTATAATGTCGTTCTCTTTATCGTCCGTGTTGATACGGTTGATTTCATCAAGCAAAGAAGCCAGCTTTTCTGTATCAAGGTGCAAGCGTGAATAGTAGTTATCTGGCAATGCTCCTTTTAAAGCCTGATTATTCTTTTCAATCGTATAAAGTGCTGTATCTATTTTCAAAGCAATATCATCTTGCTTTGCATTCTCCATAATGTACTTCCAACGGCTTTCTTCCGGAAGATAGAAAACATTTTCCTGCATATAGAATGGTTTCATATCCGCATATTTTTCGCCGTGATCTGTGATAATTTTCTGTCTGCATTCCTCAAATTTATCACTTGCAAATTTTAAGAAGAATAAACTCAGAACAACATGCTTATATTCAGCAGGTTCTACTGAACCTCTGAGTTTATCCGCACTCTTCCAAAGTGTTTCTTCCATAGAAATTACTTTATTTATTTTCTTTGCCAAGATAGTCACTTACCTTTCTTTTATTTTCCATCCTCTTCAAATTCCATAATATCGTCTAATGTACAATCCAAAGCTTTACAAATCTTGCCTAAAACTTCGACCGTTACATTATCGTTCTTGTTAAGCTTGTTGATAGTATATGTACTAACTCCAGCTATGTGCGCTAACTCTTTCTTTTTCATGTCCCTATCCAATAAAATATGCCATAACTTTTTATAATTAGCTTTCATTAAATTTCCTCACTTTCTATGAGTCCCTAAACCTAATTTAGAATATTATACCATATTTAGGTACTTAAATATAGCGTTCTCTCTGTTTTAATTTTGGAATTTATAAATTTATATATTTTCCCAACACAAATATACGAACTCATAAAATACAAGAAATCGGTGCAGCCCTAAAACCACACCTACCATAAATTTATCTCTCAGCTTCTTTCGATATTTTATTCTTTTCCTTAGGATTTCCCCTTTCTTCACTCCGATGTTCCCTAATTGCACCAATAACTGATTCTTTTTTCTCCTTCTGTTTACCCCTACCAAGATACTCATTCAAATTATTTTTCAGACGCTCTAATTCATCATACTGTTCTGATAATGAATTATGTTTCTTAACAATCTCCTCTTGTTTAACTTGCAATTCTTTAGAATACTCGTTCAATTTTCTGAAAAGATTTTTACCTGATTTTGTCTTTAACTCTCCCAACACTACATGTCTCAAGTGTGGAAATTGCTTAAGGAAAATATCTATTTTCTCATAGGACTTCTGATAGGCTTCCACATCCTTTCGATTCATCATCATATAAATTTTATCGTTCGGATTTTTACGATATTCTTCATAATGTTCTCTTTTACTTATACAGATTTGAATATGCTTTACTACTTCTTTTATCCTTTTTTGCTCCAATGACAGCTTATCAAATTCTCGTTTCAAATCATTCTTTTCAATGGATATTCGGCTTAAACCACGCTCTAATTCTTCCATTGAGTTAAAACCTTTGTTTCTGATTTCAACAAGTGTGGAAGCAGCCGTTTTAAGATTGTGTTTTGTTGCCCAATGTTCATACCCTTTGCTTGACTTTACTTTTTGACTGTTCTTAATATCAATGATATTCCCAAGTTCTTTCTCTTTATGTAGAATTCTGTCCTTAATCCGTTCTTCAGTGTAATTAGCTCCAATAGTCTTTGCTCTTGTAAATCTTTGCTGATTTTTACTTCTAAAAGCAATGTGTTTACCAAACTTAATTTCATAACCATGGCTTTCCATTTTAGATAAGAAGTCCTGCCAGTTGATTGAACTCTTTATAGTTCTATCAATATCAAATTGAAGCCTTGATTTATAGCTATTACCTTTTTTATCTTCATTCCAGTCGTACCAATTCACAAACTTTCTTCTCTTGATTTCATTGATTTCTCTTTGCGTTTCTTGGTCAATTACTGACAAATTGTGTTCCTTACAAAGCCTATCGCTTTGATTTCTGATGTTCATATAAGAACCATAGTAGGAATGGTAAATTTTGCCCTCATCAACATCTATGGAATCAAAAATTATGTGATTGTGAATATGGTCTTTGTCTATATGGGTAGCTAAAACATACTCATATTTCCCGCCTAAAATCTTTTCACAAAGTTCAATTCCGACTTGATGCGCTTCTTCAAAGCTCACTTCTTTCGGAACAAAAGATTGGATCAAATGGTGTGCTAAGGTCTTAGTTCTTGAGCCAAATTGTTTCTTGGTAAGTTCAAACTCTTTATGAGCATTTTCTCTGCTGCAAAGGTGGGTTGTAACATAGACTTCATCATCTGTTTTATCTCCGTTACAGATATAATCTATCGCCTTTTTAAGAGTTGTTTTAATGGGATGTATCTTTGTAACTGCCATTACCCTATAACCTCATTGATAATATAGTCGGAAACTTTTTCTCTAAATTCTGATAGAAAAAGTAGTTCCACTTGCAAAGTTTTCTTAATGCTTTCCATATCATCTTTGTAAATAACTCCTGTACTGTTTACCGCTTTGGCTATCTGATTTAAGTTAGCTGAATTACGACTGACAAGAGAAGATAATTCCCTCAGTTCTTTTCTAAATTCACCGGATATATCTATACTGATAATTCTATTCTTGAAAATACTATCCCTGTAAAATTCTCTTTTACTCTTAAAATTGGTCAACGCAAATCTTCGGTTAAGTTCCTTCATATCTTCTTCGTTCACCATAAAATGAACGGTACAATTGTTTTTACGATTAACGGTTTTTGACATTTTTCATCACTCCTTTCTTTTCCGGGGTCTTAGGGTTCTCCCTAGGGTCTGCCCCAGCCAATTATCTCCAACGAAAATTTATTTGAGTTGTTGAGATAATTAGGCGAGGGTAAAATTGGTTAAGCTGAATTATCAGCTTACAAGACTACTTTTTCGACTGTGGTCAAAAAGTATATGCTTGCTATCTACCTATAATTCATGATTTTTATAAATTCATCTTTAACTTACACAGAAAAAAGTGGATGTAACTTTTCAGTTTTACCGTTTGCACCGTTCATACCGTACGACATTTTCTTATATACAAAACATCAAACGGTACGAACGGTTTGAACGGCATTTTAATAAATTACATCCTCTGAATTATATTTAACTTGATAGTTATTGTTGTTTTTGCCTCGCTTCATTGTAATGCTGATTCCATTTTTTCTGAGAACTTCTTTATTACGATTTAAGGTCTTGCCGAATTGTTGCGGACTTTCTATCTCTAATTTTATCTTTGAGCAAATATCAACAAGATAATTAAAGATAAAGCTCTGCCGTTTACATTAGAAGTTGCTAAAACCATCGCCACAGATTTGTTGGCAGTTTCGATGAAAGCAGCATTAAACTTATAAATGATAAAAAAACAAAAAAGCAACTAGGATTTTTCTCTTAGTTGCTTTTTGTATTCCTTGAAAATTATTCTTCAGGTGACCAATTTCTAAAATTTGCAAGCATTTTGCAAGCACAAATCTCACAAAGTGGCTATTTATAAGGCTTTAAAGCTTGTTTTTAACTACTCCCATTCAATCGTGGAAGGGGGTTTGCTGGTTATGTCATACACAATTCGGTTAATGTGTTCTACTTCGTTAACGATACGACTCGAGATTTTATCCAGTACGTCATAGGGGATTCTCGCCCAGTCAGCCGTCATAAAGTCCGTTGTCGTTACGCCTCGTAAGGCCAAGGTATAGTCATATGTGCGGAAGTCGCCCATAACGCCGACAGACCGGTTATTCGTTAAGACGGCAAAGTATTGGTTTATGGAGCGATCAAGGCCTGCCGCCGCAATTTCTTCTCTAAAAACGGCATCGGCATCACGCAAGATGTCCAGTTTTTCTTTTGTAATTTCGCCCATAACGCGAATGGCCAGTCCCGGTCCCGGGAAAGGCTGCCGCCATACGAGATAGTCCGGCAAACCCAGTTCTTCACCGAGTTCGCGAACTTCATCCTTAAAGAGGTTGCGTAGCGGTTCAATAAGACCCTTAAAGTCTACAACAGCCGGCAAGCCGCCTACATTGTGATGGCTTTTAATAACTGCCGCATCACCGGCACCCGATTCGATGACATCGGGATAAATCGTGCCTTGTGCCAAAAAGTCGACGGCACCGATTTTTCGTCCTTCTTCTTCAAAGACGCGAATAAATTCTTCGCCGATAGTTTTACGTTTTCTTTCGGGATCGGAAATACCTGCCAATTTAGACAGGAATCGGTCCGATGCGTCGACGCGAATGAAGTTCATTCCCGAATCCTTAAAGGCCGCTTCAACTTCATCGCCTTCATTTTTTCGCATTAAACCGTGGTCAACAAAAATACAGGTCAATTGGTTGCCAACGGCACGGGAAATCAAGGCCGCCGCCACAGAGCTGTCGACCCCGCCTGAAAGAGCCAGTACGACCTTACCGGCACCGACAGTCCGACGCACGTCTTCAACAGCTTGTTTGGCATAGTTTGCCATCGTCCATGTGCCGCTGCATTTACATACTTCAAAGAGGAAGTTATGCAACATTTCCTTGCCGTGTTCCGTATGAAGCACTTCAGGATGGTATTGCATAGCATACAATTTCTTGTCCGCATTTTCCATTGCGGCTACGGGGCAGTGTTCCGTATGAGCCGTAATCTTAAAGCCTTCAGGAATTTCGGCTACATAATCCGTATGGCTCATCCACACGATTTCTTTTTCTTTCAAGCCTTTAAAGACAAGGGACTTCGTATCCACAGTTGTTTCCGTTTTGCCGAATTCCCGCTTATCCGCTTCCTTAACAGTTCCGCCCAGAAGATATGCCATCATCTGCATGCCGTAGCATAATCCCAGAACGGGCACACCCAGTTCAAAGACGGCGGCATCGATATGCGGTGCCTTTTCTTCATATACACTGTTCGGCCCGCCTGTAAAAATAACTCCGCGAGGCTTCAGTTCTTTAATTTTTTCAACCGCTTTATGATACGGGTAGACTTCACAATATACATGATTCTCTCTGACCCGTCGTGCTATTAACTGATTATATTGCCCGCCGAAATCGACGACAATGACTAATTCTTTCGAGTCCATCAACAGCCCTGCCTCTCTGAAATATTCCATTATTCATATGACCGAATTATACCATAAATAACTGCTCAAACCAATTAAATCGCCTGTAGAAAGAGCGTAAATCCGCTTCCTTATATACAAAACAGGCGGACACCTTCATGGGAAAGTGTCCGCACATACAATACAGTTTTTTATAAAATGTACCTAGGCTTTTTCTTCTTCGTATTCTCTATGCATTTCTTCCAAAATAGATCGGCGTGTAACGACACCTACACAACGCTTATTGTCTACAATAGGAATGACCTTGAGGTGCTCTGCTACCATAACGCCTGCCAACTGTTCCACATCCGCATCGGGAGCCGCAATGATAACGTCTTTAGTCATCAATTCTTTAGCCGTACTGGCCATGAGTTTTTTAAAGCTCTTATCGTATTCACTGATGCCGTTGTAGTAAATGCTGGCCCCGAGAAGATTGACATAGTGCGGCACATGGGGCTTGATTTTCTTATACAGCAAATCGGCATCCGTAACAATACCGGCTAAGGTGCCGTCATCGTTAACAATGGGAATAGACGTAATCTTATTTTTAATGAATAACTGGATTAAATCCAAGACGGTTGTACTCGGATCGGCCGTTACAAAAACCTTTTCCATAATATCCATTGCTTTGCGTTCGCTCATAGTATCCACCCCTTCGTTCCGAACTGTAAATCGAAACCTTTGTTTGTACCTTTATTATACTATCTTTTACAAAAAATAGATATACACGCTGTAATTATAAGTGATAAGGCTCGTGCCGCATGATTTTTACAGCCCTGTAGATTTGTTCCGTCAGTATCATACGAATCATTTGATGTGTCAGCGTAATGCGACCGAAAGAAATACAACGGTCGGCTTTTCGGCGGACTTCATCGGACAACCCGAAGGGACCTCCTATGAGAAAGGTAAACTCACTGCATCCGTGCAACGACAAGTCCTCAAAAGCCTGTGCCAGTTCTTCCGACGAAATAAGTTCTCCCTGTACATCGAGAACAAAAAGATATGAACCGGGACGTACATTTTTCAGCAACCGTTCTCCTTCTTTGTCGAGAATCTGCTTTTTTTCGGCTGCCGAAGGATTGTCGGGCATCCGTTCTTCGCCTATTTCCGTAATTTGCACCTGCCCGTACGGCTTAAGTCGTTTTAAAAACTCGTCAATGCCTGCCGTCAAGTATTTCTCTTTAATCTTACCGCTACCGATAATATGAAATTTCATTAATTATCACTATCCGTCTGGGGTGCCAGTTCCTGAAGGGTTACTTCGGCTGTCTGTTCCGAATCTCCCCGCATATAGGTTACTTTTACCGTATTTCCGACTTGATACGACTCGACTGTTTTTTGTAACTGTGTATAGTCATCGACAGGCTTGTCATCTATTTTCGTAATAATATCGCCTCGTTGAATACCCGAACCGTACAAAGGCCCTCCGACGACAATTTGATATACATAAATCCCTTTGACTCCTAAATCCATACCGTAACGAGCCGCCATGGCTTTATCCAAACCGTATAAACCCAGGTAAGGGCGAATAACACGACCGTTTTTAATAAGCGCGTCCAGTACAGGGCGAGCCGTGTTGATAGGAATGGCAAAACCGAGTCCTTCAACGCCTTCTTTCGCTATTTTGGCACTGTTAATGCCGATTACCTCTCCGTCGGCATCAACCAAAGCTCCGCCGGAGTTGCCGGGATTAATAGCCGCATCGGTCTGAATCAGTTCCATCGGTACGCCTTCACCGACAATCGTACGGTTCAAAGAGCTGATGACACCGGCCGTTACCGTTCCCTGGAACTCGAGACCTAACGGATTGCCGATGGCAATAGCCGGCTCACCGACTTGAAGAGTATCACTGTCACCTAAGGCTGCAACAGTCAGATTATCCGCCGTAATTTTAACCACTGCCAAATCCGTTCGTGCATCCGTACCTACAACAGTACCTTCAAAGGTCCGGCCGTCGGCCAAGGATACGTTAACTGTTTTATTATTACCTACTACATGATTGTTCGTAACGATATAGCCGTCCTTGTCGAATATAATACCCGACCCGACGCCTTCACCGACCTGAACGGGACGATTGAAAATATCGCGATTATATACCTTCGTCGTAATACCTACAACAGCGGGACCTACTTTTTTTACGGCCTGCACAACAGCCGTATTGCGGGCGTTGGACAAGGTTTCAGACTTACCGTCTGCAGTTTGAACCTGTACGGGAACCGTATTGGTACCTTTCAGGCTGTCGTGTAAATAATAACCGCCGAAGCCGGCGGCCCCTATAAGAATAACGGCCGCTATTACGGCTGCCGTAGATTTTTTACTCATCATGCTCCCCCTTATCGTCAAAACGGACGGCGCTGTTTTTACATGCCAATCTTACCAGCACATCTTGACCTAGCGCTTTGCCGCTACGTTCGAACTTACTTTTTATGGTTTTAATGACCTTGGCAGGTTCATTATTTTTATCACTTCTATGTGCCAAAAGAACTTTCATCATCTTCTTTTGCGGCAACTGAGTCAACAAATCGGCAGCCGCGTCATTGGATAAGTGTCCGTAACTACCGAGTATGCGTTGCTGCAACCGATAAGGATACGGCCCTTGACGCACCATATCTTCATCGTGATTGGCTTCCAACACAAGAATATCCGCATGAGAAGCAGCTCCCCTTACGGACGGTGTGACATATCCCAAGTCGGTAGCATAGGTAATCTTCGTCTGCCCGTCATAAACGGCATAGCCTACGGGCCGAGCCGCATCATGCGGAATTTCGAAGGGTACGACATAGATGTCACCCACGCCGACTCGTTTCGTCAACGGTACAAAGCGTCCCGGTGCAGAGGTTGCCGTCTTTCCCAAGGCACGCCACGTTTCTTCCGTCGTATATACGGGCATATCCGTATTTTTCAATAAAATCGGTAATCCTTGTACATGGTCCGTATGCTCATGCGTCAGAAAAAGGGCATCGATATCGTCCGGACTATAGCCTCGTGCCGACAATGCGTTCGTAATACGTCGATAACTGATCCCCGCATCGATAAGAATTTTTGTAGAACCGCAACACACTAAGGTCGCATTTCCGCCGCTACCGCTGGCCAAGACGGTAACGGAAGACCGACAGTCAGCGGCAGTAACCGTTTCTACAGGCAGGGCAGGCTCTGTAGAAACGGTCTTATTAGCAAAACGAGCCGCCCCGACAAGGGCGGCATAGGCTTCCAGATCGTTTTTATGACCTGTCAACGGCTTCTCCTTCTACAATGGCAATGCCGGCACTGGCTCCGATGCGATCGGCTCCGGCAGCAATCATAGTCCGTGCCGTCTGATAGTCGCGAATACCTCCGGAAGCTTTAATGCAAGCACGTAGTCCGATAATTTTCTTCATTAAGCGAATATCATCGGCCGTAGCCCCTCCCGGACCGAATCCTGTCGATGTTTTAACAAACCGTGCCCCTGCCCTTACTGCCACACGGCAAGCTTCTTCTTTTTCCACATCCGCCAAAAGTCCCGTTTCCAAAATAACCTTGACAATATGGCCGTTCGCCGCCTTTACGACACCGCTGATATCGTCGGCAACATAATCCCAATTGCGGGCCTTTACTTGCCCTACATTAATCACCATGTCGATCTCGTCGGCGCCGTTAGCAATGGCAAAGGTCGTCTCAGCCGCCTTAATACTTGAAGCCACCGCCCCGAGAGGAAAACCTACAACCGAAACGATACGCACATACGATCCGGCCAGTTCACGTCGGGCAAGCGGCACATACGACGAATTGACACATACGGACGCAAATCGATACTGTTTAGCCTCTTTGCAAAGTTGAATAATATCATTCGGTGTTGCATCGGGCTTAAGGTTCGTATAGTCAATATAGGATTCAATGGTCATAATAAAGTCCCCTTTAAAGCACACAAAACCATTTTTTACGGTTGCTATTATACCATATTGATGAAAAAGAAAAACCGTAAAAAGATGAATTTTAGAGATACTCCTCCTATTGCCATACGGATTCAGAAATCATACATGCAACCTGTATCATTTTGCTCATGCCGCATCCTTGGGTTCTCGCACTGAAAAAGTGAAAATCGCTCCTATGGCCGCACAAATCCACAAGACTTGTAAAGCCGTCGGAATCCCCCATATATCGGCAGCCCAACCGACCAACGGTGTGAGAAGCCCTCCTATGGTAATACTTAAACCTAAGGTTACGCCTGAGGCAAAGCCCACATTCTTACCCAAGAAGGTTTGTCCCAGCACGACAATAGCACTGTACGGAGCAAACAAGGTCAGTCCTACAGGTACGATAAAGAGTGCTCCTTCCAAAGCCGTCGTGCTGTGAACGAAAAAGTACATGGCCGGTACCATAAGCGTAATGGCTACACGCATTACCTTGACAAAACCTGTCCGATCCGCAATAAGGCCGCCCACATAGGTGCCGACAACGCCGATGGCAAAGAGCAGGGATAAAGCCAGACTCCCTTCGGACGGTGTACGTCCCAACACCTTGACCCAAAAGAGGGGAATAAAGGCATTACAAACGGCAAAACTTATGGAACGAGCAAAGATGACGACCGTCAGTCTACTGAAAGAAGACCAGTCATTTCGTTTTTCTATCCTGCCTGTAACCGTCTCTTCGACAGTTTCATTCCTATTGATTTGTGCCAAAACCTTCGGCAAATGATGATAGAGAAATAAGGCCAAGCCGGTATTGACGACTGCGAAAACCGCCAGCCCGTGAATATCAAAGGCATAGGCACATAAGCCGGCTATAATGGGTCCTACAGCAAATCCCACACTGCCGCCGACGGAAAATGTCCCCATAGCCTTGCCCTTTATGGCTCCCGATATTTCATTAACCATACGGGCCGCTTCAGGATGATATATAGATGACCCCAAACCGCTCAACATGGAACATATAAAAATGACCGAGTAATTATCCGTAAAAGCCAAGGCGGTAAGGGAAAGCCCGCTCAGGAGAACGCCGAAAGGGATAAACCAGGGTTTGGACACCTTGTCGGAGTAATATCCTAAAATGGGTTGAGTAACCGATGCCAAAAGAATGTTGGCAAATAAAAGAGCCGTTGCATCCCTGTAAGACAGGCTGCAAAGCGTTATGAAATAGGGTAACAAGGCGGGAAAAGCACTTTGCGCCCAGTCAACGGAAAAATGACCGAGTGAAAACATATATACATAAGGGTTCATCCTATTCATAAAATCTTCCTTTCCATAGTTCGGATGCGTTTTATTATACGCTTCCGGCCTATAAAGTAAAAGAAAATCAAAATTCACGGAGCAGTTTATATTCCCAAAACAAATCAATTAATCTCACCTATTCACTTTATTGCAATACTATTTCAATTTAATATCATTTTTGTTGCAATTAAATTGTATGTTAGCTTTATTTTTATAATGCTTACCAATATACGGAGCTTTACCAATAATTTTATCGCAATTAATCTTAACAAGGAGTGAATTTTTCATGCTAAAAAAATCATTGCCCCTCTTACTCTGCTTATCTCTTTCTGTATCCTCTGTCAGTGCTGCTGAGCTAACAGCTAATCAAGCGGTTACTACACAGACACAGACTCAAGCCCCCGCCGGTGAATACAAACCGTTTAAATCTGCAGTCCTACAAGAAGAAGCCGAACGAGCATCGGTTACCAAAATACCTGTGGGGAATGCTTATATCCCTGCAGGCACAGAATTAACAATAGAATTAACATCGACTGTCTCGTCTAAAACACTAAAAAAGGGAGACCCTCTTCCGTTAAAAACCTTAGATAATATTATTATTAACGACGTTATAGTTATACCTGCCGGCACTCCTGTGGAAGGCGTCGTTACAAAAGCAACTAAATCTGGAATGTTTGGTCGTTCAGGGAAATTAGAATTTACGATTACATCAGTAAAAACAATAAATAATGTCCAAATCCCCTTAGAATATACTGCATTTAAAAAAGCCGGGCATGATGGTGGTGCCATCGCAGTGGCCGCCGTCGTATCATTTGTCGGCGGAATGTTTATGAAAGGGAAAAATGTTGAATTCCCTGCAGGCTCACATTTTCAGGCAAAGGTTGTTTCTGACACGGATTTGCTTGTCAAATTAAGCGATCTATCTACAGCCATGGATCCCAATAAACCCCATGGAGTAGCAATCATGTTAAAATAATATTCACGCCCTATTTTCACAATTAAATATACTACTTGCAAAAAGCCGCCGACACGACGATATACGCCCTGTCAGCGGCTTTCTGCCACTTATTATATCCTTTCACAATCAAGAGGGGGCTTGATCTTAAGGCCTATTTTTGAGTTGCCACAGCTTGTGCCAAAGCTTCCTGATTAGCCCGCAAAGCCTGAATTTCCTCGCTCTGAGCTTTTACAATAGCCTTCAACTCTTCTACTTCTTTACTCAACTCCGATGCAGACCGTTTTACATGAGTTCCTTGGCCGAGCTTAAAGCTTACGCCGGCATTCATCATGTTTTCTCCGCCTCCGAAGGAGCCGCCCATACTGAACATAATATCTTCATTGGGACGATAGTAAGCACCTACAGCCATGGCATTGGCACCGGCATAGTTACCGTAACCGGCTGCAAAGTCCCATTTGTAATCCGGATCAAATGCCAAGGGGTGAAGAGCTGCTAAAGCGGCGGCACCGGCACCGACTCGATTCACACGATTTCCCAGCCGATTTACCAGAGTATTATCTACAATCGTCGTACCGGCAATAACGCGTTTAAGTTGGGCCACGTTGACAGCGTCCGTATCGTTCGTGCCGGCTGCAACGCCTGTGATTTGACGCGTCACCGTTGTTCCGTTGCCGACGGAAACGGCCGCATCCGTCGCCTTCCACGTAGACGACGAATTAGAGGAAACGCCTCCGGTATGGGGATCATAGCCTACGGCACCGGCAGCTACGGAAGCCACGGAATTAGCACCTATAGCCACACCGCCGGCTTGCAATACATTAGCGTTATATCCGACGGATACGGCATTGCCTACACTTGTCGTAAGAGCCGAATTCCCCGAACCTAAAATGATGCTTCCGTTCGCATTGGTCAACGTCCGTTTATCACCCATGACAATGGCATTATCTGTATTGCTTATCGTGTTTTCCGAGCCGACAACCGACACATGATTCACATCAGTACCCGTGTTTTTATAGCCGTTCAACAAATTATATTTGCTCACGGAAGCGGCAGAGGTTCCTTTTAAGGTATTATTCACGCCCGACAACTGAGAGCCCAAGGTATAATCCGCCTTGTTGCCCATGCCCATAGCCAACGTCGAGCCGCCGCCGTCTGCATTTTGTACAGCCGTCCGTAGCGTATCAGCCAAATCCTTGGGTGAAGGCGATCCGCCTGCAGGCGCTGACAAACTGCCGATAGAATTGGTGATTTCATTGCCTGCCCCGAAGATCAAAGACCCGTTTGTATTATGAGTTCTGTTGGCCAACCCGACAATGCTGTTGGCAACACCCGCATCGCTATTAGCAACCGTTTCCGATTCAATACTGTTCAAAGACCCCGTAATGGTAGCCCCGAAGTTTTTACTATAGTCTTTACCCGTAATGGCCGAATAAGCTCCGTTGACCACGCCGAAGGATGCATTATTAAAACTGTTCGTGCCTACTGTTGTAGCATCGGTTTTAATATTATAATTGCGCATATTCGCTACAGAACCCGTATCAACCGTAATATCACCGATATTACCGCGATAGTTATGAGTGCTTACCATAACGCTTCCCGAGCGAGTATATGCATCTTTACCGATGGCAATACCCGTTACCATGTTTTCGGGATGAGGCCCGGCAGTCCCGGATACGGTCATCCCCGACTGTCCGAAATCATAAGCTAATTCTTGGCTACCTACCGGACTTTCGGCAAAAGCCTTATGGCCGATGGCAATGCTGCCACCCTGGTCGGCATAGTTGTTCGTATGAGCGTTGCCGCCGATTACAATATCACCCGTAGCAGGCTGTCCGACACCGCCGTAATATTCAATACGTGTTCCTGCACCGATAGCTACATTTTCCGCCTTAGGAGCCCAACTCCCCGTACCGATGGCTACGCCGTCGCCGGTTCCTGCCGGATTGGCGGCCGGTGCCGCCAGGGCCGTAAAACCGCCACAGGTTGTACCCAGTAACACAGTAGCCGCAACTACGGCCAAACGCGTTCTCACATATCTGTCATTCATAACAGCTCACCCACTCCCATGCAATAATTTTCTTTATGTTTCTATAATATTACAATCTTTACAATTTCGCAACAATATATGCGTTTTATTCATTTGTTCATTACTTTTATTTTTATTCAATACTTACAGTATTAGATAACAGTATCCGCTTATTATATTTTTTTGAAATTTTTATTTAAGATCCGTACTTTTTTCTACTTCAATCTTATATTTTGTGACAACAACGCCATTTTACAAGGGTCTCAAAAAAATTATCTTCCGGAAGCTCACTTTTTTGCGAAGATCTTTCTCGTCCGATTTACTATTGTATATATAAAACCCGGTATTCCCATGCTTTATAATTTATATACTTAATCAATTCGATTTTAAGCGTTACACCTTAAAATCAAAAATTTATAAATGTATTTTAATACGTAAACGTTATGCAGTATGTTATTCTTCCGGTACATGGTTTTCATTTTTTCAAAGTCGCTAAAGGACACCATATAAAAGCGAAAGCTCCGAAAATCATATCGATTTTCGGAGCTTTCGCTCAATCCACAACTACGCCAAACAAAGCCTATTCACAAACAAATTTCTCGTATTTCACATATATCAGAGTAATACTAAAGTCTTTACGAAAAGTTTTTACGCCTTTTCTGCAAGCACCATTCTATGGAAAAGCATTCGACTTAATGCTTCAGCTCTCTTAAATTCCTCATCACTAAGAACCAGTAATACGTAGTAATCCGTTCCTATATCCATGTCTATCAGGCTATATCCCTGCCATGAAGAATTAATCGCTTCAATCCATTGAGTAGAAAATCCGTCTTCGTCCAAAGACGCTTCATTAACGCTCAGCCCCTTGGGTCCGGCCAACCGTTCTACAACATCCACAAGACTTTCTTTGTCGATTTTCAGGCTTAAATCCGCAGCCACGTTACACGACAACAATACCTCATACAGATCATACCAGCTGTCATCTATAAGTTCCATAGAATCCACCCGGACCCGGGACATAAATTGCTTAACCTGCTCAGAATCACCGATTAAGAGCTGTGCTAACTCTGCAAACGACTCTTCCAAGGCATGTTTATCAAACTCTACGGTTTCCACATACCGACTTCGTTCAGGCAAGACCCTTTTTTTCACGAAATCTCGCATGATCCGTATCCCCTCGGCGTATGTCATATTCTCAATGACATAGCACTTACCCTCCAGCTCTAAATAAAGGTCCATCATAGTCAAACTCTTACCGATGCGAGCCTTCATAGCCGTGCACCCTTGTACGGCATGAGGAGGATACAACTCCGTATAAGCAATAATCCCGTCCTCCATGGCCTTTAGGGAATTATTGATCCCGTCTATATGAAAACCCTTACTATTATATAGGGGACTCTTCGTACGCCATGTCACATATGTTTGAAAAAGATGTTCTTGAATCCAATCGGATATACTCATACCTGATCTCCTTTATGTAATTATTTTAGCACCGATAGCTTTTACTTTATTATACATGATTAATAGGTCATCTGTACAAGACAGTTGTACTCACCGTAGAAAGACACGAAAAAATACCTACGATTGTGAGTGCTGTATTAAATAGTTTCCTCCTTTCGCGTATTAAAAAATAAGCCGTTCCCAAAACTCTACGGGTATTTGCTCCAACGGCTTGTTTTTTGCAACAGCCATTTCTAGTGTTTTGGCTGCTCTGTTGGCCTCCTCGGCAGAAATATTTAAGGGATCGCAGTAAATGACTCTATCTAACGACTCTTCACCATATTTTTCTCGGTATGCTTTTTCAGCTAACGCAAACCGATCTAGCGCCGTTCTTAACTTATCCATGTAAATACCACCTTACACTTTTACAATAAATCCTAAAATTAAATATAAGTACTCCGGGTCGTCTTCGATGCGTTTATTCCATCAACGATCGTTACGGGTTTATTCTTTTCACCTTCAATATCAAAAAAGCATGAAAAAAAGACCTTACAATAGTGAGTGCCGGAATATTCGGTTAAACTGCCTTTATTAGCCTTGCCCCTACGTAAATAGGTGCCTTCAACCTTACGGATCTCATTAATAAACTGATATAACTTTTAAATCCGGTCATGCACCTTAAAAATGACCGGATTTCTAATGGGGAGTCAAAAATCACCTACTTTTTGGGGGCCCTAAAACAGACAAACAAAAAAGGACTGCAAATGCAGTCCCTGTCTTACAGTATGGCGGAGAGTCAGGGATTTGAACCCTGGGTACGGAGTTCACCGCACACATGATTTCCAATCATGCTCCTTAAGCCACTCGGACAACTCTCCATGGTGATTCACATTGTGTTGTTATGCCTCGGGATGACATCCAATGTGAATATGGTCGGGGCGACAGGATTCGAACCTGCGGCCTCTTAGTCCCGAACCAAGCGCGCTACCAAACTGCGCCACGCCCCGTTACCTGACTTAACTATAATATCAAGTTTCCCATACCTTGTCAAGACAGGACCCGCCTACCCCCACAGTCTGACAAGCCCTTATCTTTTAGTGGGTGTCATTCGTTGCCAAGCAATACCGCCGAGAACCGTTAATAACGTTAAAGCGATTTTTACATACAAGGCCGTATCTTTCGACAGAGCCAAATATTCGTCGGCGCCTACCATAGATCCGGCTGCCCACCCCAGTATCAAACCGCCAATATAAATGAGTACGGGGAATTTGTGCATAATCTTAATGACGACCGTACTGCCGAAAATGATAATAGGTACGGAGATAACCATACCGAAGAAGAGAAGTCCCATGTGGCCGCCGGTCGTACCGACTATACCGAGAACATTATCCAAACTCATAAGTGCATCGGCTACAATAATAGTTTTAACAGCACCTCCCAGAGAATCCTTGGCCTCTACATGCGCTTCTTCTTCACCGTCTTGCTTGCCTATAAGCTTCATACCGATATATACGAGTAATAATCCGCCGACGGTATGTAGGTACGGAATCTGTAAAAGGTAAACTACTATCATGGCCATAAAAAAGCGTAGCACAATGGCTCCGGCCGTTCCGTAAAGTATAGCTTTTTTCTGTAATTCATGAGGCAGGTTTTTCGCCGCCATACCGATGACAATAGAGTTATCTCCGCCTAAGGCCAAGTCAAGTAAGATGACCTGTATAATGGTCCAAATATCAGTAATTAATTCCGCTTCCAATTTCAGTGTCCTTTCTTATACATACTATGAGGCTCATTATACCATAGGAGCAAGCTTCATAACACATATAACCTTGCAAAAATCATAAATCCACTTTTCTATACAGAATGCAAAAAAAGCAAGGGCCGTGGCCCTTGCTTTTTCGTATGTTCTTATTCTACAGGGATTTCGTCATTAACATCTACAACCTTACCGGGGTTCATGATGTTCTTCGGATCCAATGCTTTCTTAACGGAACGCATGAGTTCCATTTCAACGGGATCCATGTATTCTTTCATCAACTTAGCACGTTTGTATCCGATACCGTGTTCACCCGAGAGGCGGCCGCCCAACTTGTAAACAAGTGCGTAAATTTCTTTTTGAATCTTCGGAAGCATTTCTTCCCATTCTTCCTGAGAGCGATCGTCTTTCAAAATATCGATATGTACGTTGCCGTCACCGCAGTGGCCTGCGCAGTGCATAGCTACATCATATTTTTCACCGAGACGGGAAATCTGCTGTACGGCACCGGGAATTTCCGTCATCGGAACGACAATGTCTTCCATGGAGAATACGAGACTTCTCTGACGGTCTGCTTCCAAATATGCTTTACGGGATTTCCAAATCTTGTCTTTATCGGCAACCAAGACATCAAGAGCCCCGTTTTCACGAGCCAATTCGTCAATTGTAACGCACTGTTCATCCAATACGTCTTCACTGTCGCCGGCAATCTGAATAATAATATAGTTACCTATATCTGAATGCTGTAATTTTTCATTCAGGAATACTTCGACTTGCTTAATGGACGCATTATCCATAAATTCAACGCAAACCGGTGTAATGCCCGCATTCATGACTTTCGGAGTCAAATCGATAGCTGCATCGAGATTATCGAATACTGCCAGAAGGTCCATTTCATACTTCGGCAATGCAACGAGTTTTAAGAATACTTTAGTTACAATACCGAGAGTACCTTCGGAGCCGATGTATAAATGCATAAGCATATAGCCTGTAGCGTTTTTACGGAACTTACCGCCCAACTGCACGACTTCACCTGACGGAGTAACGACTTCAATACCCATAACCTGATCACGCGTTACACCGTACTTAACAGCACGGTTACCGCCCGCATTGGTTGCTACGTTACCGCCGATGAAGCAAGAGTCCCCGCTACACGGATCGCCTGCATAAAAGAGGCCTTCTTTATTGACAGCTTCCTGAAGTGCCGCCGTCGTAATACCCGGTTCGGCAACAACAACCATGTTTTCTTTATCAATTTCAATAATCTTGTTCATGCGTTCAATGGAGATGATAACGCCGCCGTAAATAGCTACGGCACCGGCAGCCAAACCGGTTCCTGCAGCACGGGGAACCATGACAATATCGTTGTCATAACACAATTTTACAACCTTTGCCACTTCTTCCGTTGTTGCCGGTAAAACTGCAACCTGAGCTTCCTTCATATAGTGCGGATCCGTTACTTCATCATGTCCGTATGCATCGAGCTTATCTTTATCGGTATATACATATTTTTCACCGACAATCTTTTTTAATTCTTCAATAATTTCGGGTGTAACCAAACCTTTTGCCATTCCTTTTACCTCCAATATTACTATAAATGAGACGGCCCGTCGCAAATTATAACAATTTACAGGCCCTTAAACCGTCTGTACCTATTAAGCATAAAGACCACCATATCATTACGGTCCCCTCATGCTTCAGCTATATTATATCCTTCCGGTATGCATTAGTAAATCACCTATCCTTATTTTGCATATACCTACTTTGCAACCTTAATCTTCAACTATCCATCTTATGCATACCTTTTGAGTCTGCTTAGTGAACTGATTCACGTTAACCTATTTTTTACTCATTTCTTGACTTTTCTCAGCTGCAGTCATTACGGCTTCCATTACGGCACTGCGAAATCCCCGTTCTTCCAAAGCTCGAACTGCGGCTATCGTTGTTCCGCCGGGAGAGCAAACATCGTCTTTTAATTTTCCCGGATGTTCTCCCGTTTCCAATACGGTTTTAGCAGCTCCCATTACGGTTTGAGCGGCAAAGACATAGGCCTTGTCCCGCGGCATACCGGACGCAACGGCTCCGTCCGCCAAGGCTTCAATAAACATATATACATAAGCGGGGCTACTACCGCTTACTCCAATGACGGCATCAATCAAATATTCATCCACTACTTCCGCCCGTCCGAATGATGAAAAAAGTTCTTCAATCTGCAATATCTCTTCTGCCGACACGTGTTCATTAGGCGTCAAGGAGGTCATACCGGCCCCTACTGCGGCAGGGGTATTCGGCATGGCTCTTACCAGTTTTCTACCCGTCCCGACAACAGATTCTATTTGCTCCAAGGTCACGCCGGCAGCTACTGACAAAAGGATATCATCCTGTTTCAGGTTGCCTTTGATTTCTTCCAAAAGAGAAGCGATAATTTTAGGTTTTACGGCAATAATGACTAAATCCGCTTCTTTTACAGCTTCCCCCGGTGTAGATGCAATACGGGCACAGTTCCCCAAATTTGCGGCTACAACCTCGGCTTTATGAGCATGAGGATTGTACAAGATGATATCCCCGTTTTTCATGTCCGGCGAGCGGCCGATTCCTTCGGCAATAGCTCTTCCCATATTTCCGATTCCCAATATGGCAACTGTCTTAAACATATATTCCCATCCTTTCAAAAACGGGCATAACGAAGGTTATCCCTTTGCTATGCCCGTTTATTTCTATACTATTGAACGACACCGACCTTATCCAAAGCCGTCTTAATCTTTTCAGCCAATCCGTGTATCTTTTTCTTTGATACAGAGCAAACAGCCAATCGAATCCCCTTACCCAAGGGGACAAGGAAAATATGTTCCTTTTCCAATTCGTCAACAACAGCCTGTGAGCCTATAAGAGGAATGGTAATAAAGAATCCCGATAAGTACGGTAAGTATTTCAAGCCGCAAGCATCGGCTTCAGCCATAAATAAATCGGCTCTTTCTTTGATTAAGTGGAAATATTCAGCTCTTTCTTTATCTAATTCGGCTACCCGTGCCGGGTCACTGCAAATATGTACCATAGCCTTCATAGCCGCACTGTTGGAATTAGACCACGTCGCACGATTTGAATATTGGTTAATGGCTACAAATTCGTCGGCAATATCCTTACTCGGTGTAATGCCGATCATAGCCCCCATTCTCTGGCCGTACATAGTGAAACCCTTACTCAAAGTGTAGGCTACAATAACCAGAATATTTTCAGGCAGGTTACCGAATTTTTTGAAAAAGCGGCGGCATTCGTGTTTTTCACCGCTATAGTCCAAATATGCCACATCAGGAACGAGAATGACGTTTTTATCCTTATTGGCTACGATTTCTTTCAAAAAGCTTAATACGGCATCCCAATCGGAGTCGGACAAGGCAAAGCCGGTCGGATTATTAGCCGGAGAGTTCATAATAATAACGATATTGGTTTGTTTCTTTGCCATATCTTCAACATGAGCTTTGAAATCGGCAAAGTTAAACTGTCCCTTATCATCAAGTAGCAGGAATTCACGCAATGTTCGGCAGTTATCGCGACACATGGAACCGTATGCACTCCAATGCCAGTCACTGGTCAGGATTTCATCTCCCGGAGCGGAATAGTTATGAATAACGTGATGCAAGACACCGGAACCGCCCGACGTAGCACAGGCACGAATATAACCTTCAGGCTTGGATTCACCAAAGCACTGGTCAATAACGGCGGACAAATAGTCGTCATATCCCTGAATAGGCGCATAGGCAATAATATCACGCGTAGACAAGGCACGAAAAGCTTCTTCTACAACCTTGAGCATTACCAAATTACCGTCTTCATCGAGAATGGATCCTACAGTCCCGTTGATAACCGCATCGGCACCGAGCTTTTCAGCCAATGCCGTCGCCCGGTTATTGGCACCGAAAATTTTATCTTCTGAAAACTTTCCGCTTGCTTGCGGAGCTGCTACACTTTTTACCATCACAATAGTCCCCCTTATATACTCATACCTTAATTTATATCATATTCATCATACATATACAATACAGTAGCTCGTGTATACAAATATACATAATAAACTACTTAAATCATATTCGGAAATTCTCTTTCTATGTGATTATACATATTGTAAAGACAGTACTATTAAATGTAAAAAACTATGTACAGCAACCCGTAACCAATTATGCCGCACCACCGACTGAGTTTTTGGGACGACTTTGAGCGTATCTTATTAGCCTATTGTTTTAATTTGGATACGACAGCAAAATACGGCCCATACAAAATGTATGGACCGTATCGCTTTGGTGACCCGGTAGGGATTCGAACCCTAGACCTACTGATTCGTAGTCAGTCACTCTATCCAGCTGAGCTACCGAGTCATGACGAGGAGTATAGCTCACCGGAACTTCTACCCCTCCGATTTTGGCAGGGGCAGAAGGAATCGAACCCTCAACCAACGGTTTTGGAGACCGCTACTCTACCAGTTGAGCTATACCCCTATGAACGAGAAGAGAGAACATAGTTCTCTCTTCTCTCTTAATCAGCGGCTTCCTATCCTCCCAAGGGGCCTCCCCCTAAGTACTTTCGGCG
>ERZ651108.190-NODE-190-length-32767-cov-9.016905_pt1 | contig 32767 bp, 25 predicted proteins | sample MGYA00512173_ERZ651108 | MGnify/ENA metagenome assembly ERZ651108 | reverse complement strand
GGATATATAGCTAAAGAATATACTAATGCTGCCGATTTGTTGTCCAAAGTTAAGGAACGTGAGGAATCTCTCCAGCGTTCTCTTGATAATCTACAGGTACTTAAATCCCAGTTGGAAGTAGAAGCTTCTAATGAAAAATTTGAGAAACTTAAGGAGCAAGCAATGAACTTGACTGACGAACAGAAGCAGGCTATGCGCTCGCTTCTAGCATAGTGTTTTCAGGGAGTGGTTAGCTACCACTCCTTTTTATTTTAACAAACGATATTGATATGATAGAGTTAAAAACAAAGGATGGGGTGCTCAAGCTAGATAGTATAGAAGATTTATTAAAGTTGTCTAATGAACAGCGTATGGAATTGTTTGGCAAATATTATTCTAACAAGATGGTTAAGAACTATGGTAAGTTAGATGAAGTGTCTCTCATTAATGGCTTAATTTTAATGCTGTCAGACACTCTTAGATATAGAGCTAATATAAAAGCTGTGCTGTCTGAACTAAAAGATAGCTGGTATTTCCGAGAATTAACAGACGGAGACACTATTACTGTTTCTGATGTTGTTCCTGCAGAATGTAAGTTGCAATCCCAAAAGAACGTTATAGAAAAACGGAAATATATTCATTCTCATGAGTGGGGTAATGAAACTTTCTATTCCCCTTATGACGATGAGTTGGGATGGGACCTTTATAGGTTAAGTAGTTTACCTAATATTGAAAATGTATTTGAAAAATTAAATAAAAAAGATCAGATGCAAAAAGATGAAGAGGAGAGTAATAAATAATTGGCCCCTCTTTGTCTTTTTATATTATTAGTCATCTATGTTGATTTTCCATTCTTCTAAATCATAGGAAGAACTTAATTCGGCTAAAGAATATTCCTGCTCTTTTATAAAATCAAGATTGTAAGGTTGTTTAGCATCATGTTTATGGAGTGGGATAACTACTTTTCTTGTTTCTTTATTAAATTTGAAAGTTGTAGGAAGTAGAAGTGTGAGATTATTGTAATGTCTTTTTGAAATAACTATATTTTGCAAGCCATTCTTGTAGTCTATTACTATAAAGCCAGTAAACATTGTCTCTGAGTAATAGACAACACGATCAAGAACATTCTTGTATATTTCAGACTTTTCCTTGTCTGTCATATCATGCAGTTGCTTGTAAGCCTGGGATTTTTGAATTCTTTCTAATTGTTGTTTGTTTTTGGTGATTTCTTCTTCTATAGCTTTATTACTATCTTCTTTGCTACTAATCTCATCTTGCTTTTTTTTGTAATCAATTTTATATTTGTCTACTAATGAGGGAATATCCGACACCTTTATTATCGCATTTTCAATATGGCGCATTTCCTCCTTAATATTATCCATTGATTTGTGGTTATTGGTAAGCTGGTGGTTCAATTGTGTAATTATAGCATTAATCTGCTCTGATTTTATATTACTTTTCTGAGAGTATTCATTGAGTGTAAGGCTTCGTTTGACACAATTCCAAACAGACTTGAAAAGAATATCCGATTTAATTCCCATGTTTCTACATTTTTTTCGATATTCTTTGTTGTTCTTACGGCAGCAAGCAAGAACATAATATTTTTGTCCACTTCTTGGAGACATCTGATGCAGCATGAGTGCATAACCACAAGGACAAAAGACAATTCCTTTTAATGGGTTGAAATTTGAAGTGGCAATATCCTTAAACAGTTTATTTTGTGAAACACAAATCTGTGCTTTGTTCCAATCTTCATCTGAAATAATCTTTTTAATTATAAGAGGTAATCCCTTAAATCTTCTTCTTCCATTATAGATAGGATTTTTTATCATTTTACTGATGGATGTTTCACAAAACGGTTTATTCTGCTTTGTGAGTGCCCCTGATTTATTAAGATGTTCTGCTATATCCCTAAGAGTTATTCCATTAAGTACCATCTGGAAGACTAAACGAACATTATTCATTTGGTCTTCATCTTCTGTCATAAGACGCTTAGCAGGTATATTATCCACTTGACCATGATATAGTGGATTGTCCACAATCTTATATCCGTAAGGGGCTGTCCCACCTGTGTACATATAAGGCTCTGTCTTTATTTTTGTGGTTTTACCTGTCTTCATTCGGGTTGCAATTTTCATCCTCTCATCAGCTGCTGTTTTTGCACCAATTACAAGAGTTATAATTTCAACAACATCTAAAGTCTTCCCCGCTTTATAAACTTTGCTTTCTTCATCTAAGAACACAACGTCCAAACCATTCTGTAAAATCTTATTTATAATAAAGAGGACTGTTGTATAGTCATCTTCACGGGAAAGCCTTGATAATTCGGAAACAACCAATATATCAGCACATGACTTTTCTAAATTTAATAGTTTAGGTATGCTCTTTCTATCTTCTTTTGCACCTGATACTTTTTCCCCAATTATCTCTGTTAGGAGATAATTATTTTTCTGGCAATATTGTCTTATTAAAGACTCTTGTCTACTAAGGTCTTGGTGGTCAGTTGACACACGAATATATCCTACTGCTTTCATATTTATAGTTTTGCTACAAAGTTAAGAAAATGATAGCATATTTGCAAATTCAGCATCGGCAAGTGCATGATGATGTTGAGTCAAATCATAACCACAACGGGCTGCAATGATGCCGAGGTTGTGGCGTCCTTGCGGCCAAACGCTACGCGATTTGAGCAGTGTGCAATGGAAGATATAGTCGGGATATGTCATCTGATAGCACTTAAAAACAGCCTTTAAACAACTTTCATCAAAGGCTTTGTTGTGGGCAACTAAGGGGAGTTGGTCGATGAGGGGCATGATTTTGCGCCACACTTCAGGAAAAATGGGGGCATTGTTTGTGTCGGCTTGTGTCAAGCCATGCATCTTTGTGTTCCAATAAGTGTAATAATCGGGCTCGGGATGGATAAGAGAATAGAAGCGGTCTGCAATCATTCCGTTTCGCACAATCACTACACCCACAGAGCAAACACTGGTTCTTTTGCCGTTCGCTGTTTCGAAATCTATTGCTGCAAAGTCTTTCATTATGACTGCAAATATAAGATATTTCGGGCAAATATGCAAGGATACACCGATGGTTCACAAAGGAATGATGTGAACAAATCGCTGCAAATTTGTCGTCTCATCTGATGATTTTCGTTGCAGTTTGTTGCATCTAAGATTGTATTCTCATTTAGGATAGGGGCGCTTTCCTTTCTCCCCATGTTTTTATCCCATTTTTATGGTTTTGCAATCTCAGTCATTTCACCGAGCGATTTGAGCCATTTCACCGCATAAACTCAGTCACTTTACCGCGTAAACTCAGTCACTTTGCAAGGTGAAACGAGCAAGCGTGCAGCGCCCTTGACTTTATTTCGTCTTATGTATAGATGCTGCCTGTGCTGGCTTCTCTTATGCGTTTTGCTCCAACATGTGTCGATCGCGCTCGGCAAGTGCATTGAAGAGTCTTTTCTTTTGCTTTGAATCGAGCAGTCCTCTCACGAAGATATGCGGCAGGGTTACACCCAAAGCGATTCCGAAAATGACTAAAGAGGCCTTGATAAGATTATTCATTGCCACCGTAACTTCACCCACTACACCGCTCATTTCGATAAAAGCGAAGAGGGCACGATACATCAAAACACCGGGCACCATGGGTATAACGCTCGGTATAGATAGGCATTGTTGTGGGGTGTGGAACCAGTGTTGAGCGCGTGTAATGATTAAACTTACAAGCGTAGAGCCTGCTAATGAGCCGATGATAAGCCCCTGATCAAGACCTATGTTGTGGTTACTTGGTCCGAGATTCACGAAGTTTCTGAAGCAAACGGCAATGATTCCACCCACTGCAATGGCTGGAAGTAGGCGTTTAGGTGTGTTATATATCATCGAGAAACCCATTGCAGAGATGGCTGCAGCGACTGCAAACTCAAAATAATTGTGGTGGGGTATCATCGAGAGTGTAGTCACAAAGTTGCTTATTCCGCATATCTTTATGGCACAAGCAATGCCGAAAGACATCGCGCCTACCATCAAAAGCGTATTCAAAGCGCGTATAATCCCAGTCTGAATATGGCCATCTAACGCGTCACTCACAAAGTTTATCAGTGGAACTCCAGGCACTATGTAAAGTGCACAGGCTAAAAACGGATGCCAAGGTGTGGCAGTATGCATGAAGGTTGGAAAGTAATCGGCGTATGGACCGACTGAAATGAAGGTGAGAAGCCACGCCAACATAGTCGATACAAAGGCTGAGATTCCGATGCCAGCATATACATTCATGCCCTTAGAACCCATGTACATTTTAAGTCGGAAGCCAAGAATTGCGGCAAGAGAAGCATAGAAGAACGCCATCCAATCACATCCAAACTGAATACAAAAGCCACCACAGGCGAAGCCACTCCCTATAGCTACCTGCCAAGGTGTATAGCGATTGCGTTTCTTTCCGAGTTCTGTTAGTTTCTCATCATAAACATCCAACGGCATGTTTTGTTCGATACTGTCCCATGAAAGATGGCTAAGTTCGGAGATAACAGCCATGTCAATGATGTGTCGTTTGCAGTGTTTGAACTTCGTAAATGAATGGATATCGTCGTTATAATTAACCATAAGGATATCATAATTGACGCAAAGATGGAGGTTTTCATCCCGTAAACCTAAGTAAATTATAGTTCTTTTAAGCGTTCGCATGATGCGAGTTGTGTCGGCAGAACACTCCATTAACAAACAACCTGTATCCAAAAGGAGTCCTAACTTGCGGTTAATTATCTCCGCATTGTCTTGTAATACAATCTTATCTTCCATTTTATTACATTGAATATGGATGCAAAGTTAGTTGTTTTTTCTTAAAAAACATGCGCTTCATGCTATTATCTTGTTTTCTAAGTTCTTTCTAATCAGCCTCTATTTTGTTTTTTGTTATCTTGTTTTTTAGGCTTATTCACATTGTAGACGGATTCATTTTCCAATTTTTAATTACCTTTGCAAGGCAATAAAATGACTCGAATGAAGTTCAAATCTATATTTACATATACGCTGACAGTGGCCCTTTCGGCTGCTGTTCTCTATGGTTGTGGCAATAAATCTGAGGAAAACAAGCCGACAACTCCACAGCAACAAGCTGCCAAAGTCATGGTCGATGCCCAATTAAAAGCCCGACTTGATGACTTCGCGCATAAGCCCCGACCACGTGGAGCCTTTGGTTTTGATGTCTATGACCTTACAGCTGACAAGCCCGTTTATGGCTTTCAGGCTCATCAAGTGCAGCCCTCGGCCTCGTGTTTGAAGCTGTTGAGTGGTGTTGCTGGCTTGCATTTATTGGGTACAAAATATCTTTATGCCACGTCACTCTATACAAAAGGTGCTGTCAGTGATGGCACTTTTAAAGGCGATATCAGTTTTAAGGCGGGCTTTGATCCCCAACTTGACCCCACGGGATTAGTCATGTTTGCCAAGGCTTTGCGTCGAAAGGGCATACGAAAGCTTGAGGGTCGCTTTGTTGTTGACCTTGCTTTTGCCAATGCAGTGCAAAGCGAAACACACTGGTATCCTTGGGATTTGTCGTTCTCTCAATACGGAATACTCTATAAAGGGGCTGAAAAGGTGACGAAAGCACTACGCCAAGCCTTGCAAACGGCTGGCATTTCGATAGATGAAAAGCAGTTTGTCATCGGACAAACTCCACGTGGTTCTCATTGCATCTTCCGCTTTTATCGTTCTATTGACCGTGTAATTAGGCGCATGTGGAAGAATAGTTCCAACACGCAGGCAACCGCTTTACTCTATACTATTGGGCATAAGGCAAACCCACATGAAGCTCCTGTCAAGGCAGGTATGGCCTATTTGCGTCGCTTTATGCGTCAAGAGCTTAAACTACGCGACTCATCTCTCGTGATACATGATGGCTGTGGACTCTGTACACACAATCAAATCGCGCCCCAAACGCTTACAACCATCTTGCGTTATGGCTATAAAGATAAGGCTATTTACCGCCTCTTGTATAACAATCTCTCTGTTTCGGGCGTGGATGGAACTTTGCGTCGTGAGATGGCGAGTCCCATTTTACGGGGTAAAGTGCGTGCAAAGACCGGTACACTTTCACATCCTTATGGCATCAGTTCGTTAGCGGGCTATTGCCAAGGTGCCAATGGTCATCTGCTGGCTTTTGCCATTATGGATCATGATATGTCTGTACTCGACGCGCGAGTACTACAAAAGAAGCTTTGCGAAATCCTCGTAACAGACGGCAATCAAAAGGAAAAGAAGAGATAACGAAAGTCTATATATTAGATAAAAGGAAAGAAAACTAAAAACGGCAGACTCCATTTGTGTGCTCACTTTGCACTGCATGGGTCTGCCGTTTTTATCATTTCTATAACTGATAAGCCACGCCTATCGTGCCAAAAATAGGGTAGAGACGCTGTTCTATGGTCTTAAACCCACGGCGATGAATGCCGGTCAAGCCCCAGTTTAGGTCGAGATAACCTCCCCATTTGCGATAAATCATCCAGTCACAGCCTGCAACCAATCCCGCTTGTAGACGTCGCATATCGTGACTAAAGTCATAATCTCCGCGCTCACCAGCCTTATTTCCTACGTTAATCTTTGGTCCGGTAGGGTCTCCTATGCGTAGATATCCATCGTGTGCAAAGCCTTTAAACTGCCTTGATACAACCCAAGAACCATATATTCCGGCTCTTAATCTGACGCAATCACTTACATGAAACGCCGCCATTACAGGCAAAGTAAACATCCATTCGTTTACTTTCGTGCGCACATCGCCTGTAAACTGCCCTTCAAGGTGCTGACTTCCCTGAACAATGGCCATGTGATAATTCTTCACTCTCGCATCAACCTGCATGCCTTTATTTTCAAACCGCAACCCCACGGCTATGCCCATGAGCGGTGAAAGACGGCGTTCGATGTCGCCACCCCATTGGAAATTCGGCATCAAAGTATAGTTGTTCATGCTCCGAATGCTGCTCGGCAGGCCGACAGGTGACGTTCCTCCGAGATGATATCCAAAGCGAAGAGTGACCGAAAGGCTATCCCCGGCGAGACCTTCTGCCTTTACCGACGACATGGAGAGTAACATGAAAAGGGCTATAATGAGTTTTTTCATCTTTATTTCTGTTCTTTTTCACAAATGATTCTTACTTTATCAATACACAAGGTTGAGCCTATTGCTCCGATAAACGCATCGCCTTGCTTGCTCGAAGAGAAGACAAGTGCAAGACTATAGCCGTTTTGTTCCATCACATCTAAATCGGGTTCACTCACAAAAGTGAAGGTTAATTCAAACGGAGTCCAATCGTTTTGTGGTTTCACAAATTCCATATCGGCGCGTGCAATGATAGCTTTGCTCGTCTTGATTGTGCTGCCATCGAGCACAATCTTTTGCCCGTTGGCATCGTGGTTGCGGTAGAATACGGCATAAACTGCCGCACTATCCTTCACGTTGGGCAACACATTGAGATACTTATCGGTTACCTTTGTCTCGGGACGATACTTATAATATCCTGTGAACTTAATGGGTTTGCGATTAAATGGCTGTCCAAACTTCGTGGCCTTTAAGGCATTTGTGAGTGCACTTTGCAAGTCGAAACTTCCATAAAAGAGGTTACCTGCAGCGATAGGCATGTTCATCATCTTGCCCAAATCACCCGTACTGCGCGTTGTTAGCTGTACTCCCTTGCCCTCAAATCCTTGAATTGGTATGGTAGGATCAGCCTCTGCGGGTTTATCCCAGGCTGAAAGTGAGAAACCGGCATTGCCTGATCCCCACACATCTAACATGCCATCAGGACCTTTTTCCTGCCATTTATAGAATTGGGGAAGGTCTGGAAGGTTGTCTTTTACAACGTTTTCAAAGTCAAATTTGACGGTATCGCCGACCATAACCGTGTCTTTTTTAAAGCTCACCCGATAGATGCGATGATAACTTTTGTCTTCAGACGTGACCGTATAAACAACGGGTTGATTGCTGAAGTCGTGCACTGAACCATTTGCCGGAACAATGGTTGCCCCCGGAGTGAGCTTGAATTGTGGCGCAAACTGCGTGCGCTGACTTTTGCGTTTGACGGCAAAAACGATGTCGGTAGACGTAGAAGGCACCGCAACTAAGGTGTCGGAGAGGTTGTTAAACACGTCTGTTGCTTGGTCGACACTAACAAATGCCGCCTCAATATCGCACTCGGCGTTGGGTGCTTCGTCCTTAAAACATGCGCTAAGAGCCATGCATAGCAAGGCCATTAAACTGAATCTAAAAAGTATTTTCATGTGAAATATGTTTCTGTTTCGCCTGCAAAAGTAACAAAAATTAATGAAATGGTGAAATCTTAGGCTTCAAAGCAAGTCTTGCAGCGTGTCTGTTTGTCGTGCAATTTGGTGCATTTCATGCGATGAAATGATGCAGATTACGCGGTAAAATGGCTCAAATCACGCGGTAAAGTGACGCAAATTGAAGGCTCATTTGACTCAAATCATCTTTCCTTTTCATTGAAAAGGTATAATCATCTGATTGCCAGCACGTTATTAATCAGTTTGTTTGTTGATTCAGAGGCTTAGGATTGGATAAGAAAAATCCCTATGGTTGGCAGATGATATGCCTCCATAGGGATTAATTTATAGTAGATTTTATGCGTCTATATCAGGCGTTTTGCCCTCTTATTTGCCCATGTTTGCGAGGATAAAGCTATAGATGTCGGCCTGTTCTTCAATCTGTTTACTCAGTGGTTTGCCTGCGCCGTGGCCGGCTTTTGAGTCGATGCGAATCAACACGGGAGCCTTTCCGCCTTGACAAGCCTGTAAAGTTGCAGCAAACTTGAAGCTATGTGCGGGAACAACTCGGTCGTCGTGGTCGGCTGTTGTGATGAGCGTTGCGGGATAACTAACGCCTTTCTTTAAGTTGTGTAAAGGCGAATAGCCTCGCAAGTAGTCAAACATTGCCTTGCTATCTGCCGAGGTTCCATAGTCAGGAGCCCAGTTCCAACCTATGGTAAACCTATGATATCGCAACATATCTAACACCCCAACTTGAGGTATGCAGACTTGAAACAGGTCGGGACGCTGCGTTAAACATGCGCCAACTAATAAGCCTCCGTTGCTTCCTCCGACTATAGCGAGGTGATGTTTATCCGTATATTTGTTTGCAATTAGCCACTCGGCAGCCGCTATAAAGTCGTCAAACACGTTCTGTTTTTGCATCTTAGTACCAGCTTGATGCCATGCTTCTCCGTACTCACTACCGCCTCTTAAGTTTGCTTGTACATAGATTCCACCTTGTTCTAAGAATGGAATCCTCATGGAAGAGAAGTAAGGTTGCAGTGCAATATTAAACCCTCCATACCCATAAAGGTATACAGGATTCTTTCCGTTTAGCTTCAAATCACGGCGATAAGTGAGGAACATTGGCACGCGAGTACCGTCTTTACTCGTATAGAACACTTGTTTAGTGACAAACTGATTCTGCTTGAATGTTGCCTTAGGTTGGCTGTAAATGCGAGATGTTTTCGTGTTAGTGTCAAACTGATATACTGTTCCTGGTGTTGTAAATGAACTGAAAGAGTAAAAACATTCAACGTCATTTCTATCGCCCGAAAAGCTTGCATTACCTAATGATGGCAGCTTAATCTCACCCTCGTTTCGGCCATCAAGCGAGTAAAGATAACAATGAGAGCTGGCGTCTTTACTATAGTTTAACACCATCTTTCCATGTGTAAAGGTAACGTCGTTCAATACATTTTGTGACTCGGGAACAAGCTCTTTCCAATCCTTTATGCCTGGTTTGGCGAGGTTTGCTAACATCAAACGGTTCTTTGGAGCGCCTGAGTTTGTGAAGATATATATGTCATTTCCTATGGTCTCTACAGGCTCATAATGACAATTCATGTCGTTAGTCATCTGGATAAACTGGCTGTCTTTGTTACGCAAATCGCGTACATAGAGATTGTTACCACTACCTTCTCCCGATTCCGTTAGATACATAATGGTTTCCTCTTTGTTAACCGTTACGGCGTAAAAGCGAAGCGGATAGGCTGGGTTTTGATAGAAAAGGCGGTCTTCTTTCTGTGCCGTTCCAAGGTGATGATAGTATATTTTATGCACTTCATTCTTGCTGGTGAAGGCGTGATTTGATGGTGCATCATAGGCACTATAATAGAAACCATCTCCACACCAGGCTGCGTTTCCGAACTTAGCCCATTCAATATGGTCGGCCAAGTCCTTGCCTGTGGTTAGGTCTTTGACATAAATCTCCTGCCAATCACTTCCGTTTCGTGCAATGACATAAGCCAAATAGCGGCCATTATGCGAGAAACTTATCCCCTTTAATGCCACAGTTCCGTCGGTGCTTAGCTTGTTAGGATCGAGTACTTCGTAAAGCGTTCCACCGAGTTTATCCATCTTATAGAGCACACTTTGATTCTGAAGACCATTATTTTTGTATACATACCAAGTGTTGTTACGCTTGAATGGCGTGCCAATCTTTTCGTAGTTAGCCACCTCTTTGAGCCTCTTTAAGAGCTTAGGTCGCATGGGAAGGCGGTCTAAATAGTGTCGAGTTAGCTCGTTTTCTGCCGTGACCCAACGTTGTGTTTCGATGCTATTGTCGTCCTCAAGTGGCCGATATGGGTCTGCAATTTGAGTGCCGAAATAGGTATCAATGGTATTATTTTGCGGCGCCTTTGGATAGTGAAAGGTTTGTGCAGTGGCACAAGTGGCAGCCAAAGTCAATGGAAAAGTAAAGAGCATTTTAATGTTCATGATCGATGATTTAATTTGAAACATAATACGAATTTAGGCATTCTTTTGCATGATTTCTGTAATTTAACGTTAAAAGAAGATAAAAACTATCTCATTTGTAACATTTGTTACTCTTGTAACGGCCTTCACTTCTTTATCTTTGTAAACAGAAAATAAATTAAAATGCAATAGATATGACACACGGACATGAAGTACTTCACATGATGGAAGGAAATAGTTATGCAAACAAACAGGCACTCATCGACGCAATTATTGAACGCTTTGGTGCTGAAGAACGCTTCTATACATGCTCTGCAGAGGGCTTAGATGCACGCCAACTTGTTAACTTTCTCGACGACAGGGGTAAGTTTATGGACACTGACGACGGTGGATTCACGGTAAATTTAGGTATGATGTGCCAGCACTAATGATAGGAAACACGAGATCACATGAGTAAAAAGATAGATTTAAAACGTTCAGTTTACGAACTAACAACGCAGTATCCAGAGCTTATTGAGGTGCTCGCGAGCTTGGGATTAAACGATATTAAGAAGAAGTTTATAAGGAATTCAGTCGGTAAACTCATTACAATCCCAAAGGGAGCAGGCATGCATGGCATCGACATGAATACGCTTTTATCTACTTTAAAGCGGCATGGCTTTGAGGTAGAAGAGTTAAATCAGCCCACTATTAATGCCGAATCATTGCGCCCAATAACAGGAAACACACGCACAGAACAGCTGAAAGGTTACCTCAAACGATTGGGAAAAGGGGAGAGTCTTGATGCAGTTCGTGCAGACTTTACAAAGGAATTTGGAGACGTAGAGGCTTCGGAAATTATGCAAGCAGAGCAAGAACTGCTCGCCGAAGGAACGCCGTTGCGCGAAGTTCAGCAGCTTTGTGACATCCATTCCGCACTCTTTCATGGGGCAACGCGTGAGGAACGAATTGCCAATGCAGAGCAAGCGGTGGCCGAATCTGTTAGCCGTCATGAAGCCATTCACGCCATGGCAGAAACCAATACGCAACGCGCGGCCGACCTTTCTCACGTTGATGGTCACCCCATTCAAACCTTCTTGCGCGAAAACGAGGCTTTAGAAACCTTGTTAAATCAGGCATTTGACGTTGTGGAATCACGTGGAAACATCGACCAATTACTTGCAAAAATACACGAGGTTTCGATTCATTATGCGAAGAAAGGCGACTTGATTTATCCGCATCTTAACGTCAAATATGACATCAATGGGCCGTCAAAAGTCATGTGGACTATAGACGATGAGATACGCAACGAGCTTGGAATCCTGACGCGAAGTGAAAGTCGTGACGAGGCATGGTGGGGCAGAGTGTCGGCTGTGTTGACGCGAATGAAGGAGATGATCTATAAAGAAAACAACATTCTTCTACCGATATGTGCAGCCAATTTCACGCAAGACGAGTGGCAACACCTCTATCGTGACAGCAAGGATTACGCCGTTTGCTTCGATGTAGTGCCTAAGATTTGGGCAGAAGCAGAGGCAAAACCCGAGACAAAGTCACACGAAGGAGAGATTGTTATGCCTGGAGGTCACCTCACATTAGCCCAATTAACCGCAATGCTTAACACGCTTCCACTTGAAATTACCTTTGTAGATGCGGATAACATCAATAGATATTTCAACGAAGGGCCAAAGGTTTTTAAGCGTCCTTCCATGGCCATTGATCGCGAAGTCTTTACTTGTCACCCGCCGAAGATTGAGCCAATGGTGCGTAGTATCATTGAAGATTTGCGCTCAGGACGGCGAGATCAGGTTCCAATGTGGTTGGAAAAGAATGGTCATGCAACGTTAGTCAACTACATGGCTGTGCGTGATAGCGACGGAAACTATGTCGGAACGGTTGAAGTAGTGCAAGACATGGAGTTTGCAAAAAAGTACTTTGAGCGCTAAACGAATGAGGAAATAAAAGCCGGAAAGGGGGAGTTTGCACAATAACTAAACTCTTATTTAACGATGAAAGCACTTGACTGCCAATGCTTGTCAAGTGCTTTTTTCGTATGTTTTATTTTATTTCGTTTCCTCGAAATCTTCGTTTTATTTTGCAATGTGCATGTCATTACGACACAAAACTACCCTCTAAGATTCGTCTTGCGCCACGATAATGGTGAGAATAATAGCCATCTTCGCTATCGCTTATTGTCACTCCATGACTGCAACTGGAATGAATGAACTTGAAAGTTCCGTCGTTTGACACCTCACAAACTATGCCCACATGACCAATATTGTGCTTGTTTGAACCGAAAAACACAAGGTCTCCCACCTGAATTTCAGCCTTATTGACCGATAATCCCTGTTTCCATTGGTCGCGACTTGACCGACCTAACGAGATGTTTAGACACTTATAGATATAACTTGTGAAACCCGAACAGTCGAAACCCGACGGACTTGAGTGACCATAACGATAGGGAGTACCGATAAAGTCCTTAGCTTTCGTGATGAGATCTGAGCCTCTTACATTGAAAAGGGCTTCGAATTCAGCGTGGTCGCAATAATCTTCTGTATTGTCAGGAGCAGCATTTGAGCTTGTCGGTTGACCTGCATAGGCAAACGAATAGGCTGCTATCAAAAGGAAAGATAATGTTAGTATTCTCTTGAAATTCATTATTTTGGTTTTAGGATTGACACAAAATTAATAAAAAAATGCCGTATCTGAAAACCTGAAATTACATTTGTTAAGAGTTCATTAAGGTCATCCCACAAGTCTTAAAAACTTTTTAGACGGTTTAACGGGATAGGGAATAATTTCACATTTCGGCCTTTTTGTGCAACTTTTTGTTATCTTTCTCCACCTTGTTTCCCCTTCATTTCTTTATAAAACGTTCATAAACGTGCTATCAATTCACGGAAAACGGCTCGCACTTTCCTACCATAGGCACGATGTTTGAACTTCATGAACCTTATCACTACCTATATATAATAAGGTGTAAGTTTAGAGATAATGCCACCAACTGAATGGCTTTCTTCGCTGAAGATAGTCAGGTTCATTCATGTGGGCATAGGCTTCACGCTCAAAACTGATGTTAAGATAGGCATTACCAGGCGTGAAAAGGCGGACAAACCACTCCAAAACATACCATAGATAAAAGCCAACAAACAACATTTCGCGCATCTGATGAGTGTGTATTTGCTCATGCAACAGCAGCTCAGGTGTTAGCGTTGACGTGCTGCGACAAAACAAAATACCCATGAAATTCATGGCTTCGAAGCCCCTAAATGGGATGAATCGGTTGCGAATTATCTTCATATTACTCGCAAAGATAACGAAAAGGGCACGATGAACACACTTTTTTGATGACTTAATTTGGTTATGATAAATTTGATTTATCATAATACTTATTATATAATTAGCGTCAAATCACTAACCAACAAGAATGAAAACGCGAAATGATTTGCGTCACTTTACCGCGTAATCTGCGTCATTTCATCGTGTGAAATACGTCTAATGATGCGACGATTTGCGTCATTTTAGTGCATGACCTGCGGCAAGCCGTGAAATGAAGCAAATAGAATAAGCGCTCACCCACAAACACTCCATAAGATAAAGGGAAAATAAGATGCTTATAAAATGGTGTGAATGCACTTAAAACCACATTTTAACCGTGTGTTCATTGCAAGCATCTTATTCCCCTCTCTCTTTGGAGAGGGGTTGTGGGTAAGAGCTTTTTAGTTTATTAAAACCAGAAACTTCCTGCCTCGGGATTGGCATCTCCCTTGAGATTCCACCAGAAATCGCGAACTGCTTCCTTGATATCGGTCAGTCCAAAAGCCTTCATGAGCGAGTAGATTGAAGTCAAATCTTTGGCAGAATAGGCCCTTGGTTCCCCACTTATCTGGTCTAAACTCAAGTCATATACATGCTCATCAAGTTCCCGTTCATCACTATTCATGTAGATGTTTAACGGCAGATTGATCGATGGCATCCATGCTTCTTCTTTCAGTTGTGTAGCAGATGGCCGATAGAAAGGACTCGCTTTACCATCTGAGAACTTAGAATTTCGGGCACGCATCAAGTCAATTTTAAGTGTAAATTGCTTGTGGGTATGCTTGAAAATAAAGTAACCTTTCAGGCCAACGGGATTCTTTTCACCCGTAAATTTGGCTCCATCGAACTTGTTAGTCTTATCCCATGGCGTTGTATCGCAATAGTCATAAGAGAAGAAATCGGGTGAGTTGGTGTCGCCTTTCTCCTCCTTTCCGCCATACGAAGGACGGATATTGTCGGCTAAGAAGAAGTGTTGATAATGCTGATCTTCGCCATTTTCAATAATCTTTGAAGTGATATCGTGACCCGCTTTGTCGTAATATCGCAAGACAAAGGCAGACACATAATGTCCTTCATCGCTACCCATGAGGTTTACACTTGACGGATTTTGTGCATCAGCCACCCACTTTCCATTTTCCAAAGTGTAGGTAAGTTTATAGTTCTTACCAATGTATTGGAGTTCCTTTGGTACTGAATTTTGGTGGAAAGCGTAGGTTCCATGCAGATGACCATTATAGATTTCGATTGTCATTTTAGCCGGTTGAAAGAGTGAAGGGTCAAGCGTTGCTTCCTCATTTGATTCTCCATCGACGACAATAGGCAACTTAACATTGATATCCCACAGGCCAGTGCTGAGGAGTTTTGGTGCTGGATTGTAGAAAGGCGAAGGCTTTCCATCGGCTCCAAACTTGCTTTCTGCGGCATGAAGTAAGTCGACCGAGAGTTCAAAATGCCTGCCGGGCTTGACAAATTTGATTAAACCATCGAAGCCCATTGGGTTAGTTTCGCCGATGAAAGTGCCGTTAAGTTCGTCTATATAGCGGTAATCGTAGGGCAAATCTGCCTTGTTTGTGACACGAACGGAACTTGTTTGACCTTTATATTGCACACGTTTGTAGGTAGAAAAGAAGTGTTGATGTATCTTATCCTGACCGAGATTATAGAACTGACTGTTCATCATTTCTCCCTGAGCATTATAATATTCCATCTTCAACAGATAGACAACGTTGGGATTATCGATGCAGTTTTTCACGTGGAAGGCCTCTATTTGGCTGGTTCTGTGCCATCCTTCGCCGGCTGTAGTCTGCCATTCTATCACCTGAGCTGGTGCTGAAGATGCCTTGAAATCAGCCTTCTTGGGTTGTTTGTCAAAGGTAGCGACATTATCGAGTGTACCCTCTTGGAGTGTGAACACCGCGCGAATAGGGTCTTCATGCAGTTTCTTATCCCTCTCATTTTCAGGTTTTTCGGGGCTACATCCTATTATAATCGTTGTCAAAGCGATAGCAACGACTGTCAAAATACTTTTGAATAAATTTATTGTTTCCATTGTTTTATGTTTTAATTAGAAGTTCCATGTAATGATAAAGCGCACATCTCGTCCCATGTCATGGGCGTAATAGCGGCTTCGGTTGGTGTATTCCTTGTACTCATGATTAAGGATATTGTCGCCCATCAGACTCATTCGGAGTGACATTCCCTCACGCATGGGTACGGAAAGTGAGGCTTCGAAGCCCATGAGATGATAGGCAGCAGGTGTGAACGGAATGAGATCTGTGGCAGGATTGAAGCGCGTTTGTTTAGCAACAAAGCGGTGATTCAAACTTATTTTGGGTTGAAGCGCCTTCCACACTGGCAGTTTCCAGGTCAGCGATTGCGTCAAACGGAAACTCGGAATGTAGGGAAGATAAGTGTGAGAAGGTAGCTCTCGTGCCCAGATCATGGCCGAAACAAGATGATAGTCGAGTGCACTTATCGGTCGGATGTGGGCATCTAAGTCAACACCTTGAAAGAAAGCGCGCGTTTGTCTGTATTGAAACACGGGGTAAGCCCCTGATACCACGGTGATGTTTCGACCTGTTGGTTGGTCAAAAATGTAGTTGTTCACCCACTGAAGATAGCCATCTAATTGAATGTTTAGATGCGAATCAGCATACTTAACTGACGTAATCCACTTATAACTTTGCTCTGAACGAAGCGATGAATCGCCTTTAACGAAGATGCCAGAACTTAGTTCATTGCCGTTACTATATAGCTCATAAACGTGTGGAGCGCGCCAAGCTACGCCGAAATGTGACGTGAGTTTAAGTTGCCGATTGACGTGAAAGTGGGCGCCAAGACTATAAGTAAAGTTCGTGAAGTCACGCGTTCCGCCGTATCGATTGCCTGTCCAGTCATAGCCGTCGGCCTTTGTTTGTTGTCCATCGAGACGCACTCCGGCTTCCATTCCCCATCGATTGGCGGTAAGTTTCTGCAGTGCATAGACGCCAAAAGCTACCTCTGTATAGTTTGGAATGATAGGAACCACACCCGTTCCACGTTCATTATGGTTATCCGTTAGTAGGAGTTGACCTCCTGCTTCGGACTTCCATTGGCCGTAACCCTTATTCCAAATGAGCGAGTTTTGCAGCGATTTAAGGTGCAAACTCACTGTAGGGATGTCAGAATGGTTCATGCGTCGGATGCGATTCTCACGCCGATTGTCTTGTTGAAAGGTTGATTGGAAGGTGAAATTCCCAAGTCGTTGGTCGTCAAAGAAAGCCTTTACCCACGCTGTATGATGATTAATCTTCTGGTGAGGATAGCCAATATGTCGGCTAAAGGGTGAGACATCAACAGGTCGACCGAGTCTAATTCGCTCCTGAAGTAGCTGTTCATTACCCATCTGTGCACTCTGCATAACGCCTATTTTCTGTGCAAACAGACTGTAACCGGTTTCAAATCGCCACGCATTATGACTATAACCCAGCGTTAAAGAGAAGTCGTTCTCGCGCATACCCGTATTGTTTAACAAATACTTTGCAGTGCTTCTATCTCCCCCATTCTCTTGATTTACATGCAAACGCCACGCCCAATTACCTCGCCATTTGAAGCTGTTTTCAACATAACCTGACGTTCCAAAGCGTCTTCCATTGGTGCCAAATAGACCCGAAACCATGCCATGTAAGCCCTTGATTTCATAGGGAAGTGGCGATGGTTGCATAAGAATGATTCCGCCAAGTGCCTCAGAACCATACTTCACTGCATCCGCTCCTTTGACCACTTCTATGTCACTATAGTTGTTCTTATCTATCTCGGGAGCGTGATCATCGCCCCATTGTTGCCCCGTAAGTCGGGCACCATTGCTAACCATTAGAATGCGATTGCCATACATTCCGTGTATAACGGGCTTCGAAACGATGGTTCCTGTCTGGATGGAACTCATGCCACTGACGCCTTCAAGCAATGAACCAAGGGAACGTCCCAAGGCATTAGTGATGGTGGTCTGATTGATTTGGTTGCCCACTTGATTAGCCCCCATGACCTGACGACGTGAAGAAACCACAACTTCATGCAAGCAAATAGAGTCATGAATGGCTTTATCGGCCTGGTTGTTCTGCGCCCGCATCGGTACACACCAGCTTAAGCAAGCAAGGAAAATGCCTGTAAACAGATGCTTCCCAAAGTAAGTTTTGAGCATCATAAAATAAAAATTAAGTGTCAATAAATGGCTTCTCAACCCTTCAATAGCGTGAGAAGCGATTGAAAGGGATATCTAAAAGCTGCGCGAATTGACGTCCGCGCACACCTATCCCCTATGCTATAAGGTGAAGATTAGCCTACTGTCGGAGGCGAATGGCTATTGATGGAGGCAACAACCCGATAGACAGTTTGCGGAGAAAAAAGGTGGATGGCTATCCAATGCATGGTTACCACGGGCACAAACACAAGCGGTTTGGCCTCTGTTGCCTTATGCATTGCGAAGTCACAAACACTACATATCTGTTTCACGGAGGCTTCATGACTTGCCGAAACCTTTGCTTTGCCGTGATAAGATGAGTCGTGATAGTGGAAGCCTTTAAGCACAACAGACGATGTGAACACTAAAATTAGTGTCCAAACATATAGAAATTTTATCGTCTTTTTTGGCTTCATAGGTGTCCAAATGAGGCATGCTAATAAAGGAAAGCATAGCCCTCGATTGATATTTTGTGTAAAAGTAAGCAAAAAAATAACGCGTTATACTCTGCCATTTGTTTATTTATAGGATTTTAAACGGCGTTAACATTTTTGAAGAAGCTGTTAAAACATGAAACAAGATAAAAGATATCACGTTGTAAACTGCATCAAATGACCGCGCAATTTGACGCAAATGACGCGATGATTTGACGCAAATCGCAAGACCATTTGATGCATATTGCAAAATGAAGTAAAGTAAAAGAGCACACCACCTGACTTTTATGGGAAAACAGAAACAGGGCAGGCAGCTTTTAATGTCAAAGATATGGATGGCCTTCGACACCTTTTTTATGCTACAAGACAGGGCTTTTTATAATAGTGTTGAATGCCATTTACCTTGTCTTATCCTGCTAAGAGCCATGAGGTTGGCCCCCTTTTAAGACACTTATTGTTGCTATTTTACTCCTAAAAGCAAAGTGTAAATAATATTAAATTTAACAAGGGGGGGGTAAAATTAAAGATTTTTATATAGTTTTGTGTCGTGAATCATGTTTAAATACCATAATTATGAGACTTTTGTTTATTGTTATTTGTTTATGTTCCAGCCTTGAGTTATGTGCTCAAAAGACTGATTCGCTGCGCATAGACAGCGTTATTCACACACTTCCTGATGTGATGATAAAAGGTGAAAGACCTCTTGCAACAGTACAAGGGAGTGCCATTATTTATGATCTTCCAAGGCTAATCGAGAAGAAAGGTGCATCAAATGTCTATGAAGCCTTAAAGGATTTACCCGGCATTATGGAGCAAGATGGAACACTTTCCTTAGCGGGATTGGCCACAACTTTTATCATTGATGGTAGGGTTTCCACGCTTTCCGTCGACGAGATTACGGCTCTTTTAAAGGCCTTACCACCAAGTAAGATAGACAAAGTAGAGGTATATTACAACGCCCCGGCTAAGCTTCAAGCGCGTGGAGCAGTAGTAAACATAAGACTGAAACATGGGGGTGACGATGCAACTCCATTGCAAGGAGAGCTTGGTGGAGTATGGTCGCAGAGCCATGAACCAACATTTGACGAGCACGGAACCTTGCTTTTGAATAGTAAGAAGTTTGCCTTGGACTTGTTTTATCAGCATGTTGACCAAAAGAATTATACCACATCGGGGTTTGATTCGCATCATTTGCTCAACGATGGGACAACACATCACATCGCATCGCTTATGCAAAACCGATATAAAGGCTATAGTCACAACGTGAGATTGGGCATGGACTATAACTTCAGCAAGAATCATTTGCTCAGTTTAGTCTATCAGTTGGCCAACACAAGTGGTTCAAGTCGGCAAACAACAACAGGCGATATTATGAGTATTGTAGACTTTAAGAAACACAAATGGCTACACAATTTGCGCCTTGATTACATAGCCCCTTTTGGACTAAAAGCAGGTGCTGAGCTTACATACTATCACAATCCATCACATGAGAACTTTCAAAGTACGATTCCAACAGGTGCAATGCAGGTTGCTGTTGATAATGAACAACGCGTTAACCGATGGAGATTTTATCTTGCAAAAGAGCATCAATTGAAAGACGGATGGGGACTAAACTATGGGGCAATCTATAACACAAGTATCAACCACGGCAGTCAAAACTATGTGCAAGTACACTCTACAACAGGCTATAGTCCATTGTCTTCGTTCACCCGATTGCGTGAAGAGAGCGTGAATTTCTATGTGGGAGGCAATAAGGTTTGGGGCAAAAAGCTTTCTGCCGAGGCTTCTTTGGCCGCTGAATATTATCACACTTTGTTATGGCATGAGTGGCATTTCTATCCCACACTAAACCTTACTTACCGCCCAATAGAAGGACACCTGCTGCAGTTGGGATTAAGAAGTGAACGCAAATATCCAGATTATTGGACAATGACTCCATTCACTACATACAATGATGGAGGCTATAGTGAGATTACAGGTAACCCATATTTGAAGCCTTCGAGTGAGTATAATCTGCAATTACTCTATCTTTTGAAGAACAAATATCAGTTGGTTTCCTGGTTCACTCATACCGATAATTACTTCATCCAAACGGTATATCAGCGACCCGATAGGCTGTCATTAAGTTATAAGAACCTTAACTTTAACTTCTCACAACAGGCAGGTGTGCAGCTGGTTATCCCCCAACAATTTGGTAAAGTGTTGTCCTCTCGCCTCACATTATTAGGTGTTTGGCAACACCAAAAGGCTGAAAACTTCTATGATATTCCATTCAATCGCCATAGAATATGGGGTGCTGTGACATTAAACAACACGCTAACCATATCGACAAAGCCTGACATCAACCTTTCAGTAAATGCCTGGATACGCTCTAAAAGCATTCAAGCTACGTATGATTTGCCGTCATCAGGCAGCGTGAACCTTAGTGCACAATGGACCTTTATGAAAAGAAAGGCTTCGTTGCGCCTATTCTGTAACGACCTGTTCCAAACGGCAACGATTGATCCTTACGTGCGTTTTAAGGGTCAAAATCTTAGTGTAGACTACTCCTGTTATCGCACTTTCGGCCTCGCTTTCACATATAAGTTTGGTGGATATAAGGCAAAACAGCGCAAGGAAGCAGATACCTCACGCTTTTGATAGGACGTAATTGCATTGCATTTAGTTTCTTTCCCTGAGATGATTATAGGGAAAGAACAAAACAAAAAGGCCCAGAAAATGTAATTTAATCTATTTTCTGGGCCTTTTTGTTCTTTTTAATTTAACGAGAACCACTTAGTCCCTGCGGAATATATCACGTGTATATACCTTATCTTCTACGTCATCCAAGCAGCTATCATAACGATTAGCGATGATGGCATCTGACTGACTTTTGAAGCTGTCAAGGCTGTTAACAACAAGACTTCCAAAGAAAGTTGAGCCGTCTTCTAACGTAGGTTCATAGATGATTACTTTCGCTCCTTTAGCTTTTATGCGTTTCATCACGCCTTGAATACTACTTTGTCGGAAGTTGTCTGAATGTGACTTCATCGTCAAACGGAACACTCCAATGCAACATGTTTTCTCCTCTTTTGCATCGTAATCTCCATGATGATAGTAATCATAATAACCCGCTTTGCGCAACACTCTGTCTGCAATGAAGTCCTTACGAGTGCGATTACTCTCGACAATGGCTTGGATAAGGTTCTCTGGAACATCGGCATAATTGGCCAAAAGTTGCTTCGTATCTTTCGGTAAACAATAGCCCCCGTAGCCGAAAGAAGGGTTATTATAGAAGGTACCTATACGCGGATCGAGCCCTACTCCACTAATAATTGACTTCGTATCTAAGCCTTTTGACTCAGCATAAGTATCGAGTTCGTTGAAGAAACTCACGCGAAGGGCAAGATAGGTATTGGCAAAAAGCTTCACGGCTTCAGCCTCTGTAAGCCCCATATAAAGCGTATCGATGTTCTCTTTGATAGCCCCTTCTTGCAGAAGTGCCGCAAACTGGTGGGCCTTTTCCTTGAGAACTTCGTCTTCAGGACGGCCAACGATGATGCGACTTGGATATAAGTTATCGTAAAGCGCCTTACTTTCGCGCAAAAATTCGGGTGCAAAAAGGAAGTTATTGCAGTCATAACGCCGTCTGACTCCTTCGGTATAACCCACTGGAACCGTGCTCTTGATGACCATAATTGCATTGGGATTGACTTGCAATACGCGTTCAATGACCTCTTCAACATGCACAGTATCGAAATAGTTTCGCACAGGATCATAGTTTGTTGGGGTTGCAATCACAACGAAATCTGCATCTCGATAAGCACTGTCGGCATCGATTGTAGCGTGAAGATGAAGTGGTTTCTCACGCAAATACTTTTCGATATATTCATCTTGTATAGGCGACTTGCGCTGATTAATCAGTTCAACTTTCTCGGGAATAACGTCTACCGCTGTCACCTGATGATGCTGACTGAGCAGTGTAGCAATACTCAAACCTACATAACCTGTACCGGCTACGGCGATCTTTACCTGCATTTCTGTATTTTCTTTCATTGTACTTAATATTCAATTGCGAACAAAATGTCCCTTAAACACGCATCTCTCGGAAAGCGAAAAACATGATTGGAGCCGTTAATAATAAAGTAATAAAGTCACCACATGCCTGACAAATCTCCACGCCTGTAAGCCCTAAATAATGCGGAAGAATAAAAATCAGGGGAATAAAAAATAGTCCTTGGCGTGAAGCTGCAAGGAGATTGGCTCGGAAAGTCTTTCGACAGGTTTGCATTATCATGTTAGACATCAGGATAAAAGACCACAAAGGGAAGGTCAATAACTGATATCTCAACGCACGAGTACCTATGGATATCACGTCGAAATCATTGCGAAAGAGTTCTATTGCCTCTGCACTGAAGATGAAAAGTATAACCGCCCAGAAGAAAAGAAAACTTGTTCCAAGCTTCACACAGAACCAAAACCCGGCCTTAACACGTTCATATCGCTTTGCACCATAGCAGAAACCACACATAGGTTGATAGCCATGTCCGAGCCCAATTATCATGCTAAAGATGAACATTGTGATGCGATTGACGATGCTCATTGCGGCAATTGCTGCATCACCATAATGCGAAGCACTGACATTTAAGGCTATCGTTGCGATACTGGCCAAGCCTTGTCGTGACAAGGAAGGGGTGCCTCCAGCGATAATCTCCTTAATAAACATCCCCCGATGTGAGAAGTTTCGCGGTGTATAATGAATGATATCTTTATGTCGACTCATGACATACATGACGACAAATCCAACCGCTTGACCCGTCACTGTGGCTATAGCTGCACCGCGAATTCCCATATTAAAGGTGAATATAAAGAGTGGATCGAGCACGCAGTTCAATAGTGCTCCCACCACAATTCCATACATAGAGTATCGCGCATAGCCTTGAAAGCGCATTTGATTATTCATACAAAGGGTACACATAATGAATGGAATTCCGAGTAAAGAGATGCCAAGGTATTGGCGTGTATAGGGCAAAATGGTTGATGTACTGCCTAAGAATACACAAATTTTATCTAAGAATATAAGGCCGAAAACAACGATAATAATCGATGAAATGAAAGCATAGCCGAGTGCTGTAGATGCCATTTGTTCCGCATTCCGCCGGTTTTTACTTCCTAATTCGCGTGAGATATAGTTGCCAGAACCATTCCCAAAGAAGAAAGAAAAGGCTTGAATGAAGAACATAACCGAAAAGACTATGCCCACAGCTGCCGTTGCTTGAGTGTTTATTTTGCCTACAAAGTAGGTGTCAACGATATTATAAAGGTTTGTGATGAGCATCGCAATAATCGTCGGAACAGCCATTGTTCCGATGACTTTCGGTATTGGTTCCTGAGTAAGAAATGTGTAGTTATCCTCTTTTTGCATGCTTTTTATCTTATAGTTAGGCTTTAAACTTTGTGCACTGTGACAAGAATGCCATGGTCTTCTCGCAGTATTTTGGCCAAGGTATTACGCACATAAAGCTTTGTACACTTACCCGATACAAGCTGATCATCATAATATTGGCACTTCTTTACAAACGCTTTAAGTCCGCCTTCCTGTTGAAGTTGGTCGACGCCACTAATGATTGCTGGGTCATCTTGAATTCCACTGACCAACTTTATCCAATTATACGCATACTGATAGTCCTTTTGTCGTTCCACCTTTACAGCGTCTGTCGTCGGCAAAGCGATATACTTCGGCGTTATATGTAAAACAATCGTGTCGGCAACGGGCTTCGTTTTATGATTCCGTTTCTTTGCAATCAGCTCGTATTCAAACGTCACATCAGAGTGTGATTCATTGATTGCTTTGCGTGCAGGTTCAAGGATTTTAGACCGCAAATGAGCATTATCGTAGTTGGCAGGAACTTCAAAATCCCGGCGAAACTGTTTGATATCATATTCAAATCTCGTGCGGTTGCGCTGACTACAGATTATCTTATAGATGCGCTTTGCATACTTTCCACGCAGTCCCAAGGCTATTTCCTTCGAGAAAAGTGTGCCTCCTACGCCCTTACCATAATAGATAAGGAACGGTATTGCCCATTCATTGAGGTTGATTCTCAATATATTTGTGCCCTTAAGATCATGTATGGTCGTGATGATAACTCCTGTAGTTTCCACCGCCTGTCCATTGTTAGGATAAGACCAACGGAATGAAAAGTCGCGCTTCATTAAGTCTTTTGCCTCCTTAAGTACACGTCGTTTGTTGTTCTTTCCCCCTATCTCATCGCAGTTAACTTCTATGTAAGGAACGTTAAATAAGTCGTGAGACATGCTCGCCTTATTCGTCATATGGTTTTGCAATGCGCCTCCAATCGTGGTGAGAATGTTCTCTTGTATCGAAGAGATATCATACTTTCCGAAGGTCACATTGTTGGACTGTATGGTCATTAACTCACTCTTTTCGTCCATCGTTTTGTCTTAATTATTGAATTTAACGACAAAGATACGATTATTTTCTGAAGCAAACAACAAAATCACCTCATAATCTTTGAAATGCCAATAATATGTAAATATAAGAGAATGAAAAGGAAGAAACATGACCATTTCAAGGAGTAAATTCCTTCTATCCATATAAATCGCTCGATAAAATGAATAAAAATAAAGACGAGTCTCCATGTAAAGAGCAGCTTTCACTTATATAATTGCTAAGATACAACACGCTACCTTTAACATAGTTAAAGGGGAAAATCGCTAAAAAACGGCGCGCTCCCCCACTCTATCTGCGTCCCTTCAGCCTCCATATTCATTCACATCCCAAAATCAAGACAAAGCAATCGCCTTTTTAAAGCAAAGAAACCATTTAGTCAAAAAGGGAGGTTTCTTTTGTGCTTTTAGTCATTTTGGCAGACAGATTTAGTCATTTCGGGAGGTTTCTCGACTAAAATTTAGTCAAAAAGTGATTTATCTTACCTCATAGTTATTGATTATCAACGAATTAAAAGCATTCTATAATAGAGATTCTTACATAATAAATAGACAATAGAGGCTTTTAGAAGGGTGATTCTTTACTTTTTAGTTATATTCTCAACTCAAATAAAACATAAAATTGTTTGTGTGAGAAGAAAAGAGAAAGTCTACAAGAAAATAGCTTTTTGTGCATGTAAATATAATTTACTTTTAGTCATATTTCTCTAAAAAACCCTTCTTTTCATGTTTATATTTGACATAAATAGACTAATTATGTAAATTAATTTATGAATTAAATCATAGGTTTTTATAATCTAAAAAATAACAAATTAAATCGTCGTTTGTTAGTCAAAAAGGGATGTTTCCTATCCAACAATATTTGCTTAAGATTGCTTTTAAATCAGAACTAATTATCTATGGAGCAATCATGTCTGTGCATTCGTTTATTAGTCAAAAAGGGATGTTTCTATCATTTGATTCAAGCTAAACTCCTATTCAACTCAGAAAAACGGGTCCTTTTAGTCAAAAAGAGATGTTTCTAAAATGACTTTTCCCGTTTATCTGCTTTATTTATTGACGATAAAGGCGTTTAATCTCATCACGAATAAATTTATCTTTAGTCAAAAAAGCATTTTTCTTTGCTTATAAAATATAACTCAAAATTTAGTCATCTCTTAGTCAAAAAGGTATATTTCCGTTCTTTTTATTTCTTCTATTTTACTTAATTTCAACGCTTTATCTTCCACATCACATTTTCTGATAGCTTTCTTTTAGTCAAAAAGTGACTTTTCTTTACTCACCGTTTCAATGACTTTATGAGGTGTAAAGACTTTTGATGAATCACTATTAAATTGCAGATAAGCCACCTTCTAACCTATATGCTCCACTGAAATAAGTGCACAAACAACCCAAAATGACTAAATTTATCGGTAAAAGTCATTTTTGTTTGCTCATCTTCGAATATGTTTTACAACATAAAACGGCAGTAATGAGCTTGAAATATGACACAAACAAACATATAAAATAGTTAATTCTCTCATTCTTAAGCTATTACATCATATCACATAAGGATGCAAACTTTACAATCGTTCGTTTTGAATTGGAGTCTATTTTCTTTCACTTTTTATACCTTTATGCTTCGCTTTTTGCTGAGAAAAATACCTTTTTGACTAATAACACCTATCATCCTACCTATCCACTTCTGCGTATAGGCGGCTTGAAATTCAACGTTTTAGGAGCTGAACTCACAACGAAAAACATCACTTTTTGACTAAGAATGTGCTGCTAAGTCTAATAGATTTCATTGCAAAATGATTCAAGACGTGAGGTCATTACAGCCTACCCCGCCCACCCACCCCAATTAAACAGCCATCCCTTGGACTGCTGTTACCCTATTATTAAATAATGGATAATAAACTTTACAAATGTCTTTGCACAACTCGCGTATTTGAAACGCACAATCATTATTGTCAGAATTAGGGCCAAAAAACAAGAGTTTATATTGCATTGAGACTCAGAGCGTTACTTAAAATCACAAAAAAAACGCCGTTATTTGCATAAAAACATCCTCCAATCTCAGTCATTTTACCCGAAGAAATGGGCTATTTCACAAGCATAAACACATGATTAAGCAACGTAAAACGATGCAAATCACAACGCGAAACGCACTTTTCTATCCTATCAACACCATCAGAAACTGATATCATTGCTGTTTTCTTGCTTTTATTTTTCTATTTGCTTCCTTTTTAAAGCCCACTTTTTTAGCGAATAAACACAACAAAATTAGCAGATATTAAGCCCTTCTTTATGCTCTATTTTCTTTGAAAAACAAAGTTTTTTAAGGTTTATAGATAGGATAATCAGTTTAGAAACCCACTGCGAATAATGGGATTACAGAACGTCGTTGCACTCAATTCGTGTGATGATACACTAAAAAGTTAATTTTCGTTAGCATCATCACTTTTTGTAATTAAAGCCATTTCACTATTTATATTTTTATCTATCTTTGTGAAAACATAGCGAAACAACAAGATTGAATAACACAATTGATATGGTAACTAAAAACATTCCAATAGTCAAGCTCGGTATTATCGCCGTGAGTCGTGACTGCTTTCCTATCGCCTTATCCACGAAAAGACGCGAAAACATCGTAGCAGCTTATCAAGGAGAGCTGTTTAATTGTAAGACAACCGTAGAGAATGAGCAAGATATGCTCAAAGCCGTTGCCGAGGTGAAGGCTGCAGGTTGCAATGCACTTGTAGTGTTCTTGGGTAATTTTGGCCCTGAAACGCCAGAGACCTTAATAGCAAAACACTTTGAAGGTCCATGCATGTTTGTGGCTGCAGCAGAGGGAGATGGCGACATGATCAACGGCCGTGGCGATGCCTATTGCGGTATGTTGAACTGCTCTTACAATCTCGGTATGCGCCACCTCAAGGCATATATCCCTGAATATCCTGTGGGAACGGCAGAAGATGTGGCACAGATGATGGCCGACTTTGTGCCTGTTGCACGCACGATTATAGGCTTAAAGGGATTGAAAATCATTACCTTTGGTCCGCGTCCCCAAGACTTTTTTGCCTGCAATGCACCCATAAAAGGACTCTATGAATTAGGAGTTGAGATAGAAGAAAACTCAGAATTAGACCTACTTGTGGCTTATAAGGCGCATGAAAATGACCCTCGTATTGACGCCGTTTGTGAGGATATGGCTCGTGAAATGGGCTGCGGTAAGTATTATCCAGACTTGAGTCGTCGCATGGCTCAATTTGAAATCACGTTGTTAGATTGGGCAGAAGACCACAAAGGTTCACGTGAGTTTGTGGCCTTTGCAGACAAGTGTTGGCCCGCGTTTCCAAGCCAGTTTGGTTTCGAACCCTGTTATGTTAATTCGCGATTAGTAAGTCGTGGCATCCCGGTTGCATGTGAGGTTGATGTCTATGGAGCCTTATCTGAGTATATCGGTATGTGCGCATCGGGAGACACAGTGACGTTACTTGACATCAATAACTCTGTTCCTCGATACATTTATGACGATGATATTAAAGGCAAATATGACTATAAACTCACCGACACTTTTATGGGATTCCATTGTGGAAACACTCCCGAATGTAAGATGTGCAGCACTCGTGCCATTAAGTATCAGCTCATTCAGAACCGTCTTTTGGAACAAGGTGGCGAGCCAGACTTTACTCGTGGTACACTCGAAGGAGACATTGCAGCAAGCAAGGTAACTTTCTATCGTTTGCAGTGTAATGCAGAAGGCGAGTTGAAAGCCTACATTGCAGAGGGTGAAGTGCTTGATGTTCCGACGCGTTCTTTTGGTGGCATCGGTGTGTTTGCTATTCCGGAGATGGGTCGTTTCTATCGTCATGTACTCATACAAAAGGGATATCCCCACCATGGTGCAGTGGCTTTTGACCATGTGGGCAAAGTGTTGTTTGAGGTATTCAAGTATCTTGGCATTCAGGATATAGCCTATAATCAGCCAGCTTCCCTACCCTATCCGACAGAAAATCCATTTAAGTAGCGGATAAGCCTTGTGCTGTTGAAATATAATATGGGATAGTTTACATTACACCTATTTATATATATACTTATACATTGCGTATGAAAACAAAATTATTAGTGGTTGTTTGTATTGTGGGTGGTTTTGTTTTAGCTCGTCATTTACTTCATCAGAATGCAATAAAACAAAGTCAAAAGGTGGAGAACAGCGTTTCATTGAATTCTCCTTTCCTTAAAGATACATCGGCAGTCAAGGCTTCTGTTGACACCATTTATACCACACTCTGCAACACTTACAATGGAGCATTGGACGAAGCCATGCAGGGTGAGAAGTCATTGGACCGCAGATTTTGCACCAAAGCATGGAATAAGACGATGGAAGATTGCGAGCGTGAGCGCATGAAGCGGCACGAACAGATGGGTTGTTTTGATTATGATTATTGGATAGGTGCCCAAGATTGGGATGTGCTTTCTTATCAAATAGAAGCAATCTCCATGAATTTTGCTTCATCGGCACAAGTCTTTTTGAAGTTGAAGAATGGGAAAAAGATTTCTACTTTCATGATAATGATGAAGAAAGAAGATGGTCGTTGGCTGATTGATGATCTCATATCAGATGGTGAGGGGAATCAAAGCGTCATGCAATGCGCACGGGAATACCTAAAGAAATAAGTTTACAGAAGTCAGAAAATCGTTGTAGAACTTAGGCAAACGGAATAATACAATGCATTAATGCAATAAAAAAAGAAGGTAAAAGCGATTGAAAACAGCGGTTAGTCTGTTTCTACTCACTTTTACCTTCTTGTTATTTTAAGCTCTCAACAGCTGTCTATTGTCGTTTATAAACGTTCAATAGGCAGTGTTTCCCCTCAGAAAAGAGGAGTTGAAAGGGCTTTCTTACGCTTTAATTTTACCTAAAGTTACCTCCTTACCAATCTTTCCTTCAAGAATCTTTCGACTCAAGTCATTGAGTACATAGTCTTGAATGGCGCGCTTAACAGGGCGTGCTCCGAAGTCAGGATCATAGCCAAGGTCGGCCAAATCGTCGATAGTTTCCTGTGTCCAATGCAATGAAAAACCTTGTTGTTCAAGCATCTTTTGAACGCGTTTCATTTGTAGTTCAACAACCTTCTTAATCTCTTCTTTCGTCAAAGGATGGAAGGTGATGATGTCATCAATACGATTCAAGAACTCAGGACGCATCAATTTGGTGAGCTGTTCGCGTGTAGCGTTGCTTGTCATGATGATGATTGTGTTCTTGAAGTCAACCAAACGACCTTTGTTATCGGTAAGTCTTCCGTCGTCAAGTACTTGTAACAAGGTGTTGAAAACATCTGGATGTGCCTTCTCAATCTCGTCAAAGAGTACGACACTATAAGGCTTACGACGAACCGCTTCGGTAAGTTGTCCGCCCTCATCATAGCCTACATACCCCGGAGGTGCACCGATAAGACGCGTTACACTGAACTTCTCTTGATACTCACTCATATCAATTCGGGTCAACATATTCTCGTCGTTGAAGAGATATTCGGCTAAGGCCTTCGCCAATTCTGTCTTTCCAACGCCTGTAGTTCCTAAGAAGATAAAGGAAGCAATCGGTCGCTTTGGGTCTTGAAGTCCTGCCCTACTGCGTCTTACTGCATTACAAACGGCGTCGATAGCTTCGTCTTGTCCGATGACACGTTTATGCAGTTCATCTTCTAAATGCAGTAATTTCTCTCGCTCACTTTGTAGCATTCTACTTACTGGAATGCCTGTCCAGCGGCTCACAACTTCGGCAATATCGTCGGCGGTTACTTCTTCTCTGATGAGTGCTTCGCCTCCCTGCTCCTCGTCAACATGCTTTCTTAGCGTGTCGATTTGGTCCTGAAGCTGTTTTAATTCACCATATCTTATTTCAGCAACACGCTGATAATTGCCTTCGCGTTCAGCTCTTTCAGCTTCCAATTTCAGACCTTCCATCTGCTGTTTGATTTGCTGGATGTGGTCGACTTCACCTTTTTGAGCTTCCCAACGCGCACGGAATGCATTTACTTTATCCTTGAGTTCGGCAATCTCTTTTTCGAGTTGATCAATCTTTTGCTGGTTGTTCTCGCGAAGAATTGCTTGCCGTTCAATCTCCTTTTGCTTCAATGTGCGCTCCATTTCGTCGAGTTCTTCGGGCACAGAATCACGCTCCATGCGTAACTTTGCAGCTGCTTCATCCATCAAATCGATAGCCTTGTCTGGCAAGAATCGGTCTGTTATGTAACGCTCAGAAAGCTTAACGGCTGCGATACAAGCGTCATCTTGTATTCTCACCTTATGGTGGTTCTCATATCGTTCCTTTAATCCTCTTAAGATACTGATGGCATCTAACTCATCAGGTTCAGTCACCATAACCATCTGGAAACGTCGTTCGAGCGCCTTATCTTTTTCGAAATACTTCTGGTATTCATTCAAAGTAGTAGCTCCAATGGCGCGAAGTTCACCACGTGCCAACGCTGGTTTAAGTATATTTGCGGCATCCATTGCGCCCTCACCACCACCAGCTCCGACAAGCGTATGAATCTCATCAATGAACAAAATGATGTTACCTTGGGCGTTAGTAACCTCTTTTATCACTCCTTTTAAACGTTCCTCGAACTCACCTTTATACTTTGCTCCGGCCACAAGTTGACCCATATCGAGAGAATAAAGCTGCTTATTCTTGAGGTTTTCTGGTACATCTCCCTTCATAATTCGCTCTGCTAAACCCTCTACAATTGCCGTTTTTCCCGTACCAGGTTCACCCACTAATATAGGGTTGTTCTTAGTTCTTCGGCTCAGGATTTGAAGTACTCTGCGAATCTCTTCGTCTCTACCGATAACGGGATCAAGCTTTCCTTGTCTTGCACGTTCAACGAGATTGATGGCATATTTGCCGAGAGACTGATAGTTTTCATCTCCACTTTGTGTCTGAACTTGTTGGCCTTGGCGTAATTCTTCGATAGCTTTTCGCATGCCATCTTCCGTGCAACCTGCGTCTTTTAAGATTCTTCCTGCAGTGTTGTTTCCCTTCATTATTGCCATCAGTAGTGGCTCAATAGACACAAATTCGTCTCCCCATTGCTGAGAAATTGATTCAGCTTGGTTAAACACTTGTGTTGTTTCATTACTAAAGTAAGGCTGACCGCCATCTACTTTAGGTAGATGTTGCAGCTCGTTTTGTAGTGCCATCTCAACGCCATGTGCATTAGCTCCCAGCTTTTGGAAAATGAAATTAAGCGTGTCTTTGCCTTTCTCCATGATACCTTTTAATAGGTGTAATGGCTCAACGCTTTGCTGACGACCTAATTGTGCGCTTTGCACTGCAGCCTGAACTGCCTCTTGTGCTCTTATTGTATATTTGTCGAAATTCATTAAATGTCCTCCAATTATTTATTTATCACCTCTATTTCAAATAATGTGCCCCACCCCGTCATGCGCCAAAATGACTTCTTTTTCTGCCAAAATGACATCTATTTTTACCTTATTTTCTGTTTAAACTAATGCTTGTTTGCTTTACCCTATTTCATTATTATACATGATTTACTCTATTATTCATTTTATATTTATCACTAAAAAACTATTTTTAGTGATATGTTTTATTATGTTTTACAATGTAAAACTATATATATTAAAATATTGTTCTATAGAGATGGTTA
>ERZ651108.179-NODE-179-length-33852-cov-4.873450_pt1 | contig 33852 bp, 29 predicted proteins | sample MGYA00512173_ERZ651108 | MGnify/ENA metagenome assembly ERZ651108 | reverse complement strand
GGCCACGGAGGAGTCCACGCCACCACTTAGGCCACAGATTACGTGGGCGTCACCCACCTGCTCGCGGATGCGTTCAACCTGCTCATCAATGATGTTGCCGGGCGTCCAGTCGGCAGCCAAGCCGGCGCCGTCGTAAAGGAAATGCTCCAGGGCGCGCTGACCGAACTCGCTGTGCAGCACCTCAGGGTGCCACTGCATACCGAATAGTCGGCGGCTGCGGTCTTCAAAAGCGGCCACGGGGGTCTCAGCGGTGGAAGCGGTAACCACAAAGCCTTCAGGGGCGGACTGCACCGAGTCGCCGTGACTCATCCACACCACCTGGTTTGCGGGGGTGGAGGCGAACAGGCAGGAGTTGGAGTCCACCTCAGCGGGGGTGTGTCCATACTCGCGGGTGCCGGTGCGGCCCACGCGCCCACCCAGACCCTGCGCCATGGTTTGGAAGCCGTAGCAGATACCCAAGATCGGAACGCCAGCATCGAAAATGGCCGGGTCTATGCTCGGGGCGCCTTCCTGATAAACCGAGGAAGGACCGCCAGAAAGAATAATCGCCGCCGGCTCTTTAGCCAGCATGTCGGCGACGCTCATGGTGTGCGGGACGATCTCGGAGTAGACCTTGGCCTCACGTACACGTCTAGCAATTAGCTGCGCGTACTGGGCACCGAAGTCCACCACAAGAACCGGCTTGGGGCCGCCGGCGGGGCTTACAGAATCGGTCACCTTCTTAGGTTACCTGCCCGCCGCTAAAGTTTTCAGCCCTGTGCCCGACGCCGTCGCTCGCCTCCCGCCCAAGGCACAAGTTCCGCTTCCTTTACTCTCCCGCCGCCACCGCGTCTCTCCTGCCAAGGGCGTAAGTGCTAACTGTCTAGGCTAGGGGCCCCACACCTGTCCGCGCCTCTCCTGCCCAGGGCGTAAGTTCCGCTTGTTCTGCTTTCCCACGCCCGACGCCGCAAACACCCAAAACTCCCCAAAACCTACCCGCTGAGTTGCAATTTCTTGCAAAATCAAGAGCTATTAAAATAGAAGTTTTCCACCTTCGATTTATAGGCTTTACATAAGAATGCAGGCCACGACGGCTTGCAACACTCCCCCTGACAGCTCCCTACAGATACGGACTTTTTGGCGCATTGACAAGGAAAACTGGCAGATAAATAATTTTAGTGAGGCGGGCTTCACAGCATCAGCACAGCCCCTGATCTTGTAACCAACCTCAAAATCGTGGTCGTTAATTCATTTAGCCTCCACCTGCCTCAATACTGCGACATCTATTTACAACCACTAGCAGAAAGGATTAACCCAATGGCAACCGTCGCGCTTTTGGGTGCAGGCTTCATTGGGAATCTCCACGCTGCCAACCTAGCCGTGCACCCGCACGCAGAACTGAGCTGGGTATTTGACCCTCAGAGCGAGCTGGCTGAACTGACCGCGCGCAAATATCACGGCATTGCCGCCTCTAGCGCCCGCCAGGTTTTTGCCGATCCCAGCGTGGATGCGGTAATTATCGCGTCCACCACTGACTCCCATGCCGAACTACTCGATCTCGCGCTAGAGCACCAAAAGCCTGTACTGGTTGAGATGCCTCTAACCACTTCGGCACTTAGCGGCAACGATTACGTCAAGCGCTTCACCGATGCACACCTGCTAGCTATGCCAGATCTGTGCCGGCGCTTTGCGCCCAACTACATTCAGCTGCGCACCTGCATTTGTGATGACTCTTTGGGAGACATTGAGCTGTTGCAGATCTCTTCACGCGGCATTTCCCTGTCCCCCTTTGAGAATTATGGACACCGCCAGACCCGCCTGCGTGAGCGCCTATTTCACTTCTTTGACCTGGCCACCTGGCTACTTAACAGCCTGCCGGTAGATATTTACGCAGCCTCCAGTCGGCTTGAAAATGCGCCCAACTCCCCCATCAACACCTGTGTGGCCACGCTGCGGTTTGCCAACGGCGCCCTGTGCCAGTTGGACGCCTCCATGCGTGACGGCTTGAGCTATGACGAGCGAGTAAGTGCGCGCGGTGCCTTTGCTGCAGCCGAAACCCAACGTGGTTCTAGCGTGGCACTGCGCCTGCACCAGACCCAACGCTCAGTAAAACGCTATGTGGATGCCGATTGGCATGAGCGTATCGCCCCGATTTTTGCCAGTTCTCTAGAGGGTTTCCTGAGTGCTCTTGAGAGCGAGGAAACCCCACCAGCCACCCTGCAAGACGCCATTGTTGCGCAAGTGATCACACAAGCGTTCGCTCAGTCACTAACTGAAGAGCGCCCAGTGCCGTTTAATTGGGACAATCCTCTAGGTTTGTCAGTAATAAAACCTAATCTTTTTGACGCCCGCCACACCGCCTAGCGACAGCGTGCAGACGTATGCCGCAGCTCACGAAAATTAGTGCATACAAATCTTTTCAGACCGGGTAATGTATTCATCAACAGCGAGGCGCGAAACGTTTCGGAAGATTTTCTGAAACAGATTTCAGTAACTTGCTAGAGAGCTTGATCCCAAGCCTCCCAAATACATACAAACCCCCGGAGATAACGAAAATGACCGCCGTACTCGAAACCACCACCACCGCTACTTCCGCCCAGTCCGTCGCCAAGAACGACACCCGCGACGCCGACCTCTACAGCTTCACCATGGCCATGGGCGCTATCGCCGTCATGGTTGTCATGATGGCCCTAGTTGGCGCCGTCACCGGCACCGCCATCATCACCATCGCCGCCGGCCTAGTTGCCAGCGCCGCCACCTTCATCGGTGTGTATACCGGCATTAACCTGCTTAACCGCTGACTAAACCTCAGGTGGCTGGTGGCCACTGTAGTTAAATAGCCGCCGCCAGCCACCCTCCGGGGTTTCCTTCACCCGGTAAATACGCGCCGCCCAGTAGATACGCTCCGCCCAGTAAATACGCTCCGCCCGATAAATACGCGTCAGCAGTAATCACCGCGCTTGGTAGTAAGCACCGCATTTGGCGGCAGACCTAAGCTTGGCGCCTAACCGAATATCCCAGGATGCTCCCAGCGTCCTTTTTTGTTGCCCGCCACGTTCGCTCACTCTTTTTATTTTTTGACGACGACGCCGTCGTCTCCCCCGCAGCACCGCCTCCAGCAGCAACGTCCTCAGCCGCACCACCCCAGCAGAACCGCCTGCCTGCCAAACCACTCCCCCATGGCCAGATTCTAGAAGTGGCTGCGCAAAACCCCTCATGCTGTTAACAACATAGATGCCAAGATACAAAAATGCCCGGCACTTAATGTGCCGGGCACCGTCTAGCCTGTTATCAACGGCCTGCTAACAGGCCAAAAGCGTCACAGCGACATGTCCACGACGGCACGGCCCTGAACTTCGCAGTTACGCAGAGCCTCGTAACCCTCGGCTACGTCCTCCAGCTTGTAGCGGCGGGTGACCAGGTCGTTGTAGTCGATTACGCCACGGGCGGCGAGGTCTACCACGGCCGGCAGGTCCTGGCGGGTACGCGCACCGTAGGAGCCCAGGATCTTCTGGCTGCGGCGCACAGTGCGGTTAATCTCAACGTCAGCGGTCTGGCGGCCGGCACCCAGGCCGATTGGAACCATGCGACCGCCGTCGGCCAGTACGTCCATGGCGGTGGCCCAGGTGGCGGGGATGCCCAGGGCCTCGAAAGCCACGTCTACACCCTTGCCGTCGGTGAGCTTGAGGACCTCTTCGCGAGCGTTCTGCTTGACAGAGTTGACCACAGCGGTGGCGCCAAACTTCTTGACGGCTTCGAGCTTCTCGTCGTCGACGTCGATAGCGATTACCTGGCGGGCACCGAAAGCGTTGGCGATCTGACAGATGTTGGAGCCCACACCACCGGTGGCAACCACGGCCACGGTCTCACCAAAGCGCAGGTCAGCGCCACGACGCACAGCGCCGTAACCGGTCATGGCGGCGCAGCCCAAGATGGCGGAGGTAACCGGGTCAACACTGTCGGGCACGGGGGCCACGGCGGTGGCGGGGATTACGGCGTACTCAGCCAGGCCACCCATGGAGTACATGTAGATGGGCTCGCCGTCGAGGGACTCTAGGCGGGTCTTGCCGTCGTAGAGCACACCCTTTAGGCGGTTTAGCTCAAAGAAGGGCTCACATAGCTCGTCGTGACCGGAGTTGCAGTGGTGGCAGCGGCCGCAAGGCATTAGGAAGCCACCGGCAACCTGCTGGCCAACCTCTAGACCAGTAAACTCGTTACCCGGCCCTACCTCAACAATCTGGCCGGCTACTTCGTGGCCGAGCACTGCGGGCAGCGGGAAAGCAATGGCGCCACCAATAACGTGCAGGTCAGAGTGGCACAGACCGCAACCGCTGACCTTAACCAGCACCTCGCCGAAGCCCGGACGGGGGGTCTTGATGGTCTCTACCTGCAGGCCTACCTGCGGGTCGCGCAGCACTGCCGCACGCATAGTTTCGGGGATCTCAACGACGCTCTCGTTGGCCATTACGGCCCACCTCTCTGTGTGATACGCATTTTGGGCACCTGCCGGTGCAATGGGTTTAGCCTACCCCACCAACCCCAATTTGTCGTGACATATGGTCTCGAAATTGAGGATTTGCGCTATCAATTATGCTCGCGGGAGAGTTCGTGCAACTTTTTGGGAAGTAGGTCCCAGCTGCACGGTTAGGACGTCTGGGCTCAATTGGCGCATTATTAAGCCGCACACAGGACGCCTTAAGCCATGTGGTCCGTTGCTTGGGTGGCGTGTGACGGCGCCGCAGCCGGCCCACAGTAACCGACCGGCGTCGTCGCATGCGTGCCGGCGTCGTCGTTACATCCGCAACTCGCGGGGCATACGCACCATAACCAGCATAAATACCCACAGATAGAACACAAACAGCGCCATTAGCAGCGACCTGAAACTAAATTCAACCGCCAGTGCGGCCACACCCAACACCACAAAGCGGGCCAGGGCATTAGCCAAAGCACTCTGAGCGCGCTGCCAGTTAACCAGCCACGGCGGCACGCGGGTATCAATAGCCCCGTGACAAGCCGGGTAAATCAGCCACCGCTGCACCGCCAAAGACGCACTCACCAGGATTATTAGCAACAGCCCACCCCAGGCATCCAAGCCCAGCTTAGGCAAGGTGGCCAGGGCCGTCATCGAGGCTAAAACCAAAACAATGCAGCCAAAAAGCACTCGCAGATAGCGCTGGCCCCATGAGCGAGTCACTATCACCCAGGCCACCGCCGAAATCAGGGCCAACCCCAGCGCAAACACACCCACCGCCCAGCTAGCGGCGCCCGCGCTCACCAGCGCCAACGGAGTCAGCACTACCAGCGCCACCGCACCCGGGCTTTCCTGAGCCAACAGCAAAATCATGGCGGTTACCAGTGAGGAGCGCACCTGGGGCAGTTTCAGATCCGCCCAGCGCAGGGGCTGCTGCTCGGCCAACATCTGGGAGTCCATGCGCACCCAGTCAAGTTCGACGGCGGCCTCCAGCGACCCATGCAGCGCCTTTAACGCTGCAAAGGCCTGCTCATCGTGTCCCTTGAGGGCATACCACACCGGCGACTCCGGCAAAGTGGCCACCAGCAGCAACAATCCGGCGCTTAGCACCGCCAGCACCACCAGCGCGAAAGTAGGTGAATAACTGCCGTTAAACAGCCAGCCCGCCCAGGCCACCGCGATCCCCAGCCCAGCACCGATCCCAATAATGGCGGTTACCTGCGGAGTTAGGCGCCTATGGCCACGCAACGACAGCTCGTGCACACTAAAGGGGAAGTTAGCCCAACTCATTCCGTAACCCAAGCCCATCAGTGCGAAGGCAATTAGGCGGGCCACGTGCGCGTCAACCATGCCGATACAGGCCCCGGCCAGCATAAACAGGGAAGCTGCAAAGTTAATTGGGCGCCTGCCAGTAACTACCGCCAGGCGGGGCGTCACCAGCACCGCCAAGATTCCGCTTAGGCACAGGCAGGCCACCATATGCCCCAGCCACTGCGGGTGGGCTAGCACATAAACTGCGGCGACGGCGTCGACAGCTCCCAGCACCAGCCCGGTTAGCCAGGCATATACGCGCAAGTAAACCGGTCCAATATGGGCTAGTTTCAAGGCCATCCTCCTTTGGCGCTAGCACGCAAGCAACACTGGCAAGATGCTGGCAAGCAGGCGACGTTGCGGCTGTCGGTTGTACCTAGGAAATATATCGCGAGGGTTTTATCTGGACAAAACAATGGTTCGAGTGGCTATAGTCGCAGCCACCCGAACCATTGCATTTAAATCAGGCGCAGTCCTTTTTGAACTAGCTCCCTTTGAACTAACTCCTTGTGAAGTAACTCTTTGTGGAGCAGTCCTTGCAAATCAGGAGTAGTCCTTCTGGAACTTCAGCTCCAGCTCCTCTAAAGAGTGGAACTTAGTTTCGGGCACAAACTTCCAGTAGAACAGGAACGACAGGAAGTTAATGGCCGCGAAGATACCGTAGGTACCAGCTCCACCCACGTTTTCCATCAGCGGCGGGAAGGCAATGGACACCAGCGACGTCGTCGTTTTTACCCGAAAATACCCGTAACGCACAAAACCTATCCTGAACCACTTTTTAGGGAGCTCAAGATAGGTTTTGTTACTTTTTATGGGAACTTATACCCTTTGCGCAGTCTAAGCTAACTTAAGGTATTGGCGCTTTGAAATCAGCCGTTGGTCGGGAAGTTCATGCCGACGTAGCCAACCTTCTCGCCGCGCTTGGGCCAGCGAGTGGTGACAACCTTAGCCTTGGTGTAGAAGCGCACGCCCTCGGGACCGTGGATGTGGGTGTCGCCCAGCAGCGACTCCTTCCAGCCGCCGAAGGAGTAGTAGGCCACGGGCACCGGAATCGGCACGTTGACGCCCACCATGCCAGCTTCAACCTCAACCACAAAGTGGCGGGCAGTGTCGCCGTCGGAGGTGAAGATGGCGGAACCGTTACCGTAAGGCGAAGAGTTAACGATCTCGATAGCCTCTTCGTAGGTGTCGGCGTGCACCACTACCAGTACCGGGCCAAAAACTTCCTCGCAGTAGATGTCCAGCTTGCGGTCCACATTGTCCAAAATGGTCGGGCCCAGCCAGAAACCGTCAGCGTATTCTTCACCCTCGGGCTTGTAGCCGCGACCGTCGAGCACCACGCTAGCGCCGTTAGCTTCAGCTTCATCGATCCACTTGGTGATGCGCTGCTGGCTAGAGCGGGTGATAACCGGGCCCATTTCGCAGGCCGGGTCAGTGCCGGGGCCAACCACAATCTTTTCGGCGCGAGCCTTGATGGCCGGGACCAGCTTTTCCGCAATGCCGCCCACAGCCACGATTACCGGCAGGGCCATGCAGCGCTGACCGGCAGCCCCAAAGGCGCCGGCACTGATGTGCTGGGCGGCAAACTCGATGTCGGCGTCTGGCATAACAATGGCGTGATTGTTAGCACCACCCAGAGCCTGCACGCGCTTGCCGTGAGCCACACCGGTGTCCTGCACAATGTGAGCCACCGGGGAGGAACCCACGAAGCTGATGGCGTCAATGCCCGGGTGGGTGAGGATGTCGCTCACCAGGTTGCGGTCACCAGCAATTACGTTGAACAGACCGTCGGGCAGGCCGGCCTCCTGGTAGAGGCGCGCTACGAAGTGCGATGCGCTGGGAACCGGGGAGGCTACCTTGAGGATGAAGGCGTTACCGGTGGCCAGGGCTACCGGGTGCATCCACAGCGGCACCATGGCCGGGAAGTTGAAGGGGCAAATGCCAGCGACGACGCCGACCGGCTGACGCATGGTGTGTACGTCTACGCCACTGGAGGCCTGGTCGGTGAATTCACCCTTGAGAGCAGCGTTAATGCCGCACACAAAGTCCACGGTTTCGCGACCACGAGCAATCTCACCCAGGGCGTCACCGTGAGTCTTGCCGCCTTCGCGCACGATAATGTCGGCTAGCTCGTCAGCGTGCTCGATCATGAGCTGACGGAACTTGAACATAATGTCTACGCGCTTAGCCAGGGAAACGCAGGCCCACTTGGCCTGGGCAGCTTTGGCTACCTCAACTACATGGTCCAAGTCTTCTTTGCTGGCCATGAGTAGTTCGTCAACAACCTTGCCGGTGGCCGGGTTCTCAACGGGAATGGTCTTGGTTGAAGTACCGGTGTAGGGCTTACCGTCCACCCAATGTGAAATCGCCATGATCTCCTCTTTCTACTGTTCTTCGACGAACAGCCGGTTAATTTTGTTAGGACAAATATAACACGCTTTGCGTCGTCTAGTCACTAACTTTCGCTCAGTCTCTGAGCCTTAAGCCCTAGTCTAGCGCATCAGCACAGAACTTAAAGACATTTATGGCGCAATAGTGGGCCAGCACCCATTTTTTGGATGCTGACCCACCACTAGCCACTCACGCGGCGTCGTCGCTAAGTAAGCCGAAGCTCACGCGGCGTCGTCGCTGACCAGTAAGCCGAAGCTCACGTGGCGTCGTCGCCAACCAGTAAGCCGAAGCTCACGCGGCGTCGTCGCTAACCCGTAAGCCGAAGCACTAAAGAGCCATCACAGGTAGTGACGCTGCGGCTTGCGGTCGCGCACGTAGTCCTCGTAAGCCTTCTGGGTGGACTCTAGGCGAGAAACTCCAGAGACTGCCACGTCCCACCAGCTGGAGCCGGGCGGGTTGGGGCCGTAGAGGTCGGTCTCAATGTGGATCATGGTGGCCTTGTCGCTAGCTTCAGCCTTGCGGTAGGCGTCCTTGAACTCTTCGATGGTGGAGACCTTGATTACGTCAATGCCCCAGCTGGCGGCGTTGGCGGCGATGTCTACACCAGGAATGTTCTGCTCATCTTCCAGGTGCGAGCCGGTGCCACGCTTGCGGTACTTGGTACCAAAGCGTTGGGAGCCGCGAGACTCAGACAGGGCACCAATGGAGGCAAAACCGTAGTTCTGCAGCAGCACGTAGATAACCTTGATGCCTTCCTGGGCCACGGTGGCTAGCTCCATGGGCAGCATCTGGTAGGTACCGTCACCAACGATGGAAACTACCTCGGACTGCGGGCGGGCCAGCTTGGCACCCAGGGCAGCGGGAATCTCGTAGCCCATGCAGGAGAAGGCGTACTCGACGTGGTACTGCACCGGGGTCTTGGCCTGCCATAGAGCCTGCAGGTCACCGGGCATGGAGCCGGCGGCGTTGATGACGATGTCCTCTTCACCTAGCAGCTCGTTGAGGGCACCAAATACCTCGGTCTGGGCCGGCAGCGGGCCGTGGCCCAGGTGGTAGCACTTGTCTACCTTGGCAGCCCAAGCCTCGCGCTCAGCGGTGATTTCCTCGCTATAGGCGGCGTCAACGTGGTAGTCAGCCAGGGCTTCCTTGAGGGCAACTAGGGCCTCACGGGCGTCAGCTACAACCATTTCGGCGCTCTGCTTGGCGGCATCGAAAGCGGCTACGTTGATGTTCACGAACTGCACGTCGGGGTTCTTGAACTGAGTCTTGGAAGCGGTGGTGAAGTCAGAGTAGCGGGTACCAATACCAATGATCAGGTCAGCCTTGTCGGCCAGGTGGTTACCACTGTCGCCACCGGTGGAGCCCACGCCACCCACGGAGCAGGGGTGGTCGTAGTTGATAGCACCCTTACCGGCCTGGGTGTCAGCCACCGGAATGCCGGTAGCGGAGGCGAACTCGCGCAGCTGCTCGGAAGCCTCAGAGTAGATGGTGCCGCCACCGGAGATGATCAGCGGGCGCTTGGCGGCTCGGATCTTGGCGACGGCGCGCTCTAGGGCGGCCTTCTCGACGGCGGGGCGACGCACGTGCCATACGCGCTTACGGAAGAACTCCAGCGGCCAGTCGAAGGCCTCAGCCTGTACGTCCTGGGGCATGGCGATGGTGACGGCGCCGGTCTCGGCCGGGTCGGTCAGCACGCGCATGGCGTTGAGCAGGGACGGGATCAGCTGCTCGGGGCGGTTGATGCGGTCGAAGAAGCGCGAGACCGGACGGAAGCAGTCGTTAACGGTCACCTCTAGGGTGGTGGGGTCCTCTAGCTGCTGCAGTACCGGGTCGGGAATACGGCTAGCGAACTGGTCGGAGGGGAATAGCAGCACCGGCACTCGGTTGGTGGTGGCCAGGGCAGCGCCCACAACCATGTTCAGCGAGCCCGGACCGATAGAGGCGGTACACATGTAGGTCTGCATGCGGTTGGTGGTCTTAGCGAAGGCGGCAGCAGCGTGCACCTGGCCCTGCTCGTTACGCGGCATAATGTAGGACATCGGATTTTCGCCCTCAACCGGAGCGATTTCGTTCTGCAGCAGTGCCTGGCCGATACCAGCCACGTTACCGTGACCAAAAATGCCGAAAGCGCCCGGGATTAGACGGTGCTCAACACCGTCACGCTCGGAGTACTGGTTGGACAGGAAGCGAATAGTGGCCTGCGCAACGGTTAGGCGCACGGTGCCAGTGTAGGCTTCATTGCTCACGTTGGTTCTCTTTCTGTGGATATACGCTTAGATTTGTTTATACATTAAGTGCTTAAATGTGGCAGGTGCAACCAGTATTTTGTGCACCCACCCAGCGGCGCGCGTGCGCACTTGTCCAGCCCGGGACTCAAGCCCAGCGCTCACAGATCTAGCAGCCTTAGCTGGGGCCTGGGCAGGTAGCTTCTGGCCCTACCAGGCCCCAATTTTTGCGCATCAGCGCCGCTAAATCTGGCTTACTTAGTCTACGGCTTTTGATCTCCGGCTTACTTGGTCATCGGTAGACGCGGGTCTACCTCCTGACCTTCCCAGCTGGCACGGATCCAGTGGTGGGCCGGGTCGTCGGGAGCCAGCCACACCAGGTCCTCGCTGGGGCCAGCCATGACGTTGAGGTAGTACATGTCGTAACCGGGGGCGGCTACGCAAGGACCGTGGTAACCGTGCGGGACCAGGGCGGTGTCGCCGTCGTGAACCTCAGTGCACAGATCAATGGGGCGCTCAGGGGTGCCGTAGGTGCGGTGCAGACCAAAGCCGGCGCTACCGTCGGGGCCAGAAGCAATCTCGAAGTAGTAGATCTCTTCTAGTTCGCGCTCGTTTTCGCTGTGCTCATCATGCTTGTGGGCCGGGTAGCTAGACCAGTTACCACCCGGGGTGAGCACCTCGCAGGCCAGCAGGTGGGAGGTGGTTACGCCATCCACAGCCAGGCAGTAGTTGTTTACCTGACGCGAGCAGTCCCCCGCACCACGCAGGTCAATACGCACGGTCTCCTTGGGGTAGTAAGCGGTGGGCAGGTCCTTGGTGGCCACAGCCGAGGGGAAAGCAAAGCGACCACCGGCGGCGCTGGTGATGGTCAGCTCCTTGCCGCGCCCCACGTAGAGATAGTCGGTTACCGCCTGGAAAACCCCAGGGCGGCCGGCTAGCTCATAGTCGCGCCCATCCACGTTTACAGTGGCAGAACCGGCCAGGGGCAGCACCAACAGTTCGCTGTCGCCGGTCTCTAGAGCCTGGCTAGCGCCAGCTTCTAGCTCCACCACACGCAGGCCGCTGTAGCCCCAGCCAGCCTTTTCGTGGTCAATGTCCACGGTGAACTGACCATGCCCACTAGTGCGGGCCGGAATGAAGATATCTGCACTCATGTTTCTCACTTCAATAGTTGGACGGTCTTGTCTACTGCCGTCGCCACATCGCCGTCGGCAGGAAATAGCAGCGAGCGACCAATTACTAGGCCGCGCACGTTGGGAGCCTGAAGAGCTTTACCCCAAGCCACCAGGTCTTCATCTAGATTACCCTTGCCAGCTCCACCCAAAATCAGGGCCGGCAAGGTAGTGGCTTCCATAACCCGCTCCATGTCATCTACAGCCGGCAGTTTCAGCCAGGTGTAGGCGCTGGTTGAACCCAGCCCGGAAGCTACGGTAATGGAAGTGATGACACTTTTAGCATCTAGTAAAGCTTTAACTGAGCCGCCTTCACGGTAAGTAATGAAAGGCTCAACCATGGCCACTTTACGCGAGCGCGCCAGCTCATCTACCGCCTGGGCGCAGTGCTCTAGGGTGCGCACCGAGGCGGGGTCGCGGTAGTCCATTCGCAGCAGCATTTTGCCGCCGTCGAGATTAGCGTCCACCACGCCGCGCGCGTTGTAACCAGTAAAGCGGTCGTCAATTTCAAACTGGGCCCCCTGCAAGCCGCCACGGTTCATGGAGCCAAATACCAGCTTGTTATCTAGCGCGCCCAGCAGGGCCAGGTCCTCGATTAGATCGGCGGTACCCAAGAAGCCGTCTACGCCTTCACGTGATAGGGCTTGGATGCAGCGGTCTAGTAGCTGCTCGCGGCTGGCCATGGCCTGCTCGCCGCCGCCTGCCCCCAGGGCACCTCGGGCGGGGTGGTCGCAGGCAATAATCATTAGGTTGCCATTAAGTTGCGCCGGGTCAGCTTTGGGGCGCTCGCGCAGAGCCTTGGCGAAGGCCTCAGGCTCGTGCATACGGATTTGGGAAAGTTTGGCAATTAGGCTCACAGTACGTCACCGGTTTCAAGCATGGCTTCTAGCTCTGCGCGGGTGGGCATGGCGGTGGAGCACTCTAGGCGTGAGGCCACCAGGGCACCCGAGAGGGAGGCTGCCTTGATCATTTTTTCCAGACCCCAGCCTTCTAGCAGGCCGTGGCAGATAGATCCGCCGAAGGCGTCGCCGGCACCTAGGCCGTTGGTTACGTTTACTTTGGTAGCCGGCACCCATACGCTTTCGTCGCTGGTCTTGGCTAGGGTGCCGCGCGGGCCTTGCTTGACAATGGCTAGTTCCACGCCTCGCTCTAGTAGGGCGTCTGCGGCGCGTTCAGGTTCAGTTTCTCCGACGGCGACGGCGCACTCTTCGCGGTTACCGATGGCTACGTCTACGCTTTCGAGCACATTCCACACGCGTTCACTGGCTTGCTGCGGGTAGGCCCAGAGGTTTTCGCGGTAGTCCAGGTCAACAATGGTGTAGGGGCGCTTGTTGCGACGCGATAGGGCGGTGGTGTGTACCTGCAGGGAGCGCTCTCGGGACAGGCCGGTTACGGTGAACCAGAAGATTTTGGCGTTTTCGACGGCGGCCCAGTCTACTTGCTGGGGTAGCACTTCTAAGTCGGGGGCGCTGGGCTCGCGATAGAAGTAGAGGGGGAAGTTGTCGGGGGGAAAAATCTCACAGAAAGTGACGGGGGTGTGAAAGTCATGGACAGTGACTACATTTGCGTCGCTCACACCCAGGCGGCGCATCTCACGCTGCACGAAACGACCAAAAGGATCGTCACCTACGCCGGTGATTACCCCACTGGTGTGACCTAGACGGGCAGCGGCCACGGCCACGTTGGTGGGAGATCCGCCCAGGAATTTGCCGAAACTTTCTACATCTTCAAGGTGTACGCCAGTTTGTAAGGGGTAGATATCAACACCACTACGCCCTATTGTCAGCACATCTAGGCCGGCTTGATTTGTCATATCTGTGGGCTACCTTTCCACTTCTTCGGGGTGGCCCCCGTGCCCGATAAACAGTATGCCCGCTCACATCCGACAGCGTCAAGCTTTGTACTTACAAACGGTTATATGTGTACAGCACACAAATTATTGCTTTATTATTAGCACCATCATCACTTGATCAGACAAGCCGGATGTCAACGGCGCATGTCACTATGTGCGAGCGACGTTGCCAACTGGCTTGTTGTGTGGTGATACCCCAACATCCCGAATAACTACACAGTTATCGAGCTTCTAAATACCCTCACGGGTTCCCTGATTTAGTTGCCCGCACGAAAGAAAAGACACCATGGCTACCTCCCCCGCGACCCCCTACGCGCTGCAGATACAGTTGGATCGCACCTCCCCAGTGCCGCTCTACTACCAGATCTCTGAGCCGATCGCGAAGCTTATCTTGGATGGTGACCTGCCTGCAGGTACTCGCCTAGAAGACGAGCTTTCTATGGCCGCACGCCTACAAGTTTCCCGCCCTACCGCCCGTCAGGCCCTACAGCGTCTAGTTGACCGTGGCCTACTAACCCGACGACGCGGCGTCGGCACTATCGTGGCTCCCACCCACGTGCACCGCCCGATGGAACTAACCAGTCTCCTCAATGACCTAAAGGCCGCCGGACACACCGTGCGCACCTCGGTCTCCGACTATGAGGAGCACCCCGCCAACGCCGAAGAGGCCAAGCGCCTCAAGGTTCGCCCTGGCACCGCCCTAGTTCACATCGTGCGTCTGCGTTATGCCGACGACGAGCCCGTCTCTATCCTTGACAACCTCCTGCCGGCTGACATCGCCCCCTCGATGCGCCGCCTGGAGGACAATTCCCTATATGACCTATTCCGTGAGCTAGACATTGTTCCCACCACTGCTCACCAGGTCATTGGAGCCCGCCTAGCTTCCGTCAAGGAAGCCCAGATGCTCAACGAGCGCCGCAACGCCGCAGTGCTAACCGCACAGCGCACCACTTACGACGCTAACGGTCGAGTCATTGAATACGGTAACCACATTTACCGTGCTTCACGCTACTCCTTCGAAACCACCCTGTTTTCGCAGTGAGTAATTGCCCTGTCAATTTTTAGGCAGGTACTTAGTTTCGTCCCAGCGAAGCTAATTAATCTATAGCTACGGCGTCGCCAATTCGGTGGCGTCGTAGCTTTTTAGCTGAAATAAAGCCAAATCTGCCTGCAAAAGCGTGCGCAAATAAGAAGGCTCGCACGGGCATCTACCCAATTGTCGATTTTGTACTGACATATGTTGACAGGTGTGGGCCAGCTCCCCTAAAGTCATTGCTACCGACACCGCTAGTCGCCTCTAAGACCAAAGATTTTCACGAAGGAGTGCCTGCCAATGAGCATTGAATACACGCCTGGGCCGCTGCTAGATGCAGCCCGCAACACCCCCACCGCGCTGTGGAACGACTCCTCTGACCCAGACGAACTGCGTCAGTCCATTTCCTACGGTGGTGTTGGCGCTACCTGCAACCCGACCATCGCTTACAACTGCATCATCAAGCGTAAGGACTTCTGGAACGCTCGCATCGCCGAGATTGCCAAGGATAACCCCACCATCACCGAGTCTGAGATTGGTTGGACCGCAGTACGCGAGCTGAGCCTCGAAGCTGCCAAGCTACTCGAACCCATCTTTGAGCGCGAGAACGGGCGCAACGGCCGTCTGTCAATGCAGACCGACCCCCGTCTAGCCCGCTCCGCCAAGGCTCTAGCCGACCAGGCCGAAGAGTTCCACAAGCTAGCTCCGAACATCATCGTCAAGATCCCCGCCACCGCTGTTGGTGTTGAGGCCATCGAGGACGCCACCTACCGCGGCGTAAGCGTAAACGTAACCGTCTCCTTCTCGGTTGCTCAGGCCGTTACCACCGGTGAAGCCATCGAGCGTGGTCTAAAGCGTCGTGAGGCTGAGGGCAAGGACGTGTCCACCATGGGCCCCGTGGTCACCTTGATGGTTGGTCGTCTGGACGACTGGATCAAGGATGCTGCCAAACGCGACAAGCTTTTCCTCGACCCCGGCCACCTAGAGTGGGCCGGCGTGGCCGCCTTCAAACGCGCCTACACTGAGTTCCAAAAGCGCGGCCTGCGTGCTCGCATGCTCTCCGCTGCTTTCCGTAACGTGATGCACTGGAGCGAGTTCGTCGGTGGCGACGTCGTAGTCTCCCCGCCGTTCGCTTGGCAGCAGCTGATCAACAACTCCGGCTACAAGATGGTTGAGCGCATGGACGTGCCCGTGCGCGATGACATCATGGAGACCCTGCTGGGCATCCCCGAGTTCGTCCGCGCTTACGAGCCCGACGGCATGACCCCCGAGGAGTTCACCCAGTTCGGCGCCACCCGCAAGACCCTGCGCGGCTTCCTAGAGTCCGACAACGACCTAGACCGCCTGGTGCGTGAGGTACTCATTCCCAAGCCCTGATCTTAAGATCAGCTTAAATTTCGTGGGCGGTGGCCTAAGCCGTAAAGGTACGGCTGCAGCTAATGGTTGACTGCGCGGCCACCGCCCACATACAAACTCACTACTTAACCTAGGAAAAATATGCTAAACATTGCCGTCATCGGCGCCGGCCGCATTGGCCACGTTCACGCTAAGACCATCGCCTCCCACCCGGACGCCAAATTGGCCCTGATTGCTGACCCCTTCGGCGACACCGCCGAGAAACTCGCCGCTGAGTACGGTGCAGCCCACACCACTGACGTTGACTCCGTTTTCACTGACGAAGGCGTCGACGCCGTCGTTATTGGCTCCCCTACTCCGCTACACATTCCGCACCTGCTGGCTGCCGCCAAGGCCGGCAAGGCAGTGCTGTGCGAGAAGCCCATTGCTTTGGACATGAAGGACGTTGAGGCTGCCCAGGCTGAGCTGGACGCCGTAGAGGTTCCGGTTATGTTCGGCTTCAACCGCCGCTTCGACCCCTCCTTCGCCACCCTGCACCAGGCTGTTGCCGACGGCAAGATCGGTGACCTGGAGACCCTGCTGATCATCTCCCGCGACCCCTCCGCCCCGCCGGCCGAGTACGTAAAGGTCTCCGGCGGTATCTTCCGCGACATGACCATCCACGACTTCGACATGGCTCGTTTCTTCCTGGGCGACATCACCGAGGTTTACGCCGTAGGCCAGAACTTCAACCCCGCCATCAAAGAAGCCGGCGACTCCGACGCCGCTGTGGTAACCCTGAAGAACGCTGACGGTGTGGTAGCTACCATCATCAACAACCGTCACTGCGCTTCCGGCTACGACCAGCGTCTAGAGGCTCAGGGCGCCACCGGTACCCTCAACGCCGACAACATCCGCGCCACCACCGTGCGCCTGAACAACGACGAGCTGACCGACGCCGCTGAGCCCTACCTGGACTTCTTCCTGCAGCGCTACGCCGACGCCTACCGCATCGAGCTGACCAGCTTCATCGACGCCGTCAACGGTGGCACCAAGCCCCTGCCCGGCATCAAGGACGCCATCGAGGCCCTACGCCTAGCCGAGGCCGCCACCGAGTCCGTGGCCACCGGCAAGGTTGTACACCTGTGAGCCTTAACCGGCTTTAACAGCTGGGAGCACTAGTGGGCAGTCCTGATTCAAACTGCCCACATTACCCAGGCACCGCCTACCCGCCTTGGTAATTAAGTGCGCTCACAGCTTCTCCAGTAAGTTTTTGGGGGCGGAAAAATATTTTTTCGCCCCCAAAAACGCTTTTTAAATCAGCAGCTGATGTTTAAATGCCGCTACATAAATTTGGTGGATGAACGCATAATCATTCGTGGTTTTACTTCCACACATACACTTTGATCAGCTTTCATAGTGATATGTATGTTATCGCCAAACTCCTCTAGGGTTTCAGACAAGCTCACCGGTTCACCGCGTCGCTGCAGCGAGCGCGCATGTACTAGCTTCAAGGCCACCCGTGACATTAGCGTGGCATTTTGGTCAATAGTGCTTAGCTCTAGCGCACTTACCCCGGCCAAATCGATACCGTCATAACCCATCACCAAAATGTCTTGCGGCACCCGTTTACCCGCGCGCACTAGCGCCATTAGCGCACCTATAGCGCAGTGATCGTTAAAGCACATCAAAGCCTGGGGTAAATCACCGCCATCTAGCAACTGCTGCGCTGCCCGGGCCCCGTCAGCCTCCGAGGTACCCCCAGTTACCACCTGAATATGCTGGCCTAAACCATGGTCTTTCATGGCCTGGCGGTAAGCCCGAGTGCGGCGCACACAGGCATTAGAGCCGGAGCCGTCGATATAGGTAATGCGACGTACCCCCTGCAAAACCAGGTGGTCTACGCTGGCGCTAATACCGACGTCGTCGCGCGAAATTACGCTATCAACCCCGCTAGCTGCAGCGTCAGCACTGAGCACCACGGTGGCCACGCGCTTACCGATCTGGCCCTGACGGCCAGTTTCGTCGTCGTCGGGATCAATTAGCACTAGCCCCTCACAGTGACGTGCCAGCAGGGCCCGCACCCCGGCGTCTTGATCGTGATTGGTGGTAGTGGCCGCCACCAGCACATCTACGTTTAGGTCTTTGGCGGCTGCATAGACCGCATCTAGCAGGCGCACTTGGAAGGCTTGGCCGGCCGTTAACACCACCCCCATCATGCCGCTATGGCGACGGCGCAGCTGCTGGGCGTTAGGATCGGCCGCGTAACCTAGGCGCTGGGCGGCTTGCAAAATTTCGGCGCGAGTAGACTCAGCCACTCCACTAGCACCATTGAGCGCAGCCGAAACTGTGGAAATAGAACGGCCGGTGGCTTTAGCTACGCTGGAAATAGTTACCTTGGCGCCCATATATCTCCTAACACACTTGCTAGGATTGTCCCATAAATAATCAGTCACAGGAGACATGATGAAGGCTCGCCCAGCAACACAGGCAGATGTAGCTGAACTCGCGGGGGTCTCACGCGGCCTGGTATCCCTGGCGTTAAGCGGGGGCGGACGCATGAGTCAGCACACCCGCGAGCGTATTCTTAGCGCCGCACGCGCCCTAAATTATCAGCCCCATTCGGCGGCAGCTGAGCTGGCCGGAGGCGATTCGCACCGGCTGTTATTGGTGCTGCCCTATTTAGATAATCCCTATTTTGATCAGCTTTCCCGCGCCTTGCGTAAAGCGGCTGAAAAGGTTGGCTATTCGCTGTTGGTAATGGTTTCTGACCGAATGCCTGAGCGTGAGCAAGAAGTAATTAGGCAGGTGCTGCAAATGCGCCCGGCTGGGGTTATTTTTGCCGGGATTACCCTCGATACCGGGGCGGTGCTGGAGCTAAGTCAGCGCATTAATTTGTGTCTGTTAGATCGCCAATTGGGTGATAACACGGTGTGGGTTACTCGCCTGGATGAGATAGCTGCGGCCACGCAGGTAATCCGCCACCTGGCCAAGCAGGGCTACAGCCACCTGTATTTTGCTACCCCCACCTCCACCCGCATGGAGCCGATTGTCTATGAGCGCCTGGAGGCTTGCCAGTTGGTGGCCGCGCAGGAGCGCGTGCCTTTTAAGATCCTTAAATCTCACTGGGACTGCCAGGCCAATTTAGAGCTGCTAACTAAATCTCACGACGCCGGTCACTGCGCCATCATCGCTTTTAACGATCTGCTGGCTATCGACTACGCAGCGGCTGTCTACCGTTCAGATTGGCGGATGGGGCCAGACGTTGGCATGGTTTCATATGACAACACCCGCATGGCTGCCCACCCTGAATTTGCGCTCTCTTCGATCGACCAGAATCTTGAAAAAATGGCCGCACTGTCAGTTAAAGCACTGGTTGATCCTCCCACTCCCGCCCCGCAAATGCAGTTAATTGAGCCGTTTTTGCAGGTCAGAGCCTCTTCTTTGCGCTCCGCCAGGGTTAGTTAAATGTGCTCTTAAGGCGGCGCACGCTGATCGATTTTGCAGCACTTACTGACATATGCCGCACTAAATCAGCCTGCATCACTAAGTATCACAGACCACTCAAATCATGCAGTTGTACTTACATTTGCGTGATGCTAGTGTGTACTCAACGTCATTGCTGACGCGCGTTTGCACCGACAAATACAACACATTCAGACCACACCACAGACACCAAGGAGGAACTATGGGTGAGAAGAAGCGCCTGGGGGTTGGCGTAATCTCCCTAGGTTGGATGGGTCGTCTACACACTCGTTCTTACAAGGCCGTAGCCGAGTACTTCCCCGAGCTAGGGGTAGAGGTAGAGCTAGTTGCAGCCGCTGACCCGATTGACTCCGTGCGCGAAGAAGCGACCGGCAAGCTAGGTTTCAAGCGCGCCTACGCCGACTACCACGAGCTGCTAGCAGACCCTGAGGTAGACATCGTTTCTATTGCTTCCCCTAACTTCCTCCACAAGGAAATCGCCCTCGCCGCCATTGCTGCCGGTAAGCCCTTCTGGATCGAAAAGCCCATGGGTGTAAGCGCTGAGCAGTCGCGCGAAATCGCTCAGGCCGCTGAGAAAGCTGGCCTGGTTAGCGCCGTCGGCTTCAACTACCGCCACACCCCCGCTATTGAGTACATGCGCACCCTGGTGCGTGAAGGCAAGCTTGGCCGCCTGACCAACGTGCGCGTATGGTTCATCGCGGACTACAACTCCTCCCCGCTAAGCCCGCTGACCTGGCGCGCTAGCAAGGAAAAGGCCGGCGCCGGCGTCGTGCCCGACCTAATGAGCCACGGCGCAGACCTAGCCCAGTACATCGTGGGCCGTATCGCCTCTGTCAGCGCCATCACCGACACCTTCATCACCGAGCGTCCTATCCCCACCAAGATGGGTGTGGGCCACTCCGGTTTTGAGATCGGCGATGAGGTTGGCGAGGTTGAAAACGAAGACTACGTAGCCATGCTGGTACGTTTCGACAATGGCGTGGTGGGCACCTTGGAGTCCTCTCGCGTCAGCGTAGGCCCGCGCGCTGAGTACGTGGTTGAGGTTTACGGCACCGAGGGCTCTGCCCGTTGGAACTTCGAGCGCCTTAACGAGCTGGAAGTATGCCTCGGCGTCGACGGCGGAGCCACCCACGGCTATACCCGCGCCATGGCCAACCCCGCTTGGGGCCAGTGGTCCCGCTTCCAGCCGGCCATCGGCACCTCCATGGGCTTTGACGACATGAAGGTGGTTGAGGCCGCCCAGTTCATCGAGTCCGTTCTAACTGGCAAGCAGCTCGCTCCTTCAGCAGCCGACGCCTGGTGCGCCGCTGAAGTTGACGAGGCCACTGTTGCCTCCGCCGCTGATGGCCAGTGGCATGAAGTTGCTCGCGTCGAAGGTAACACCACCTTCGACAAGTGATACTGCGCCTGGCCCCTTTGGGCCCCTAGCCCAGGGGCCAGGCAACTCTGCGCCGGACTGCCGGCAAACACAACAATTAAAAAGACTTGCCCCCACTGCTGGGGGTATACGCTCGTAGATGAGTGAAAAATAGGAAAGGAGCCACCCAATGTCAAAGGGTGACAGCTCCCTGAAGACTATTAACAGGGAGCAGATGCAAAAGGCGGTTGACAAGACTCCGCCTTCTGGCAAGCACCGTGGCGTAGTTGCCATCGCGGCCGTAGCCACTCTAGGTTCACTGCTATTTGGTTACGACACCGGTGTAATCAGTGGCGCATTGCCCTACATGTACATGCCCGACGGCGCTTCCGGCCTGGCACTGACCAGCCTCGAAGAGGGCGGTATTTCTGGTGTTCTGCTAATCGGTGCAGCTGTAGGTGCACTCATTGGTGGTTTGTTGTCTGACAAGTACGGTCGTCGTCACAACATCACCCTGCTGGCCATCTTGTTCTTCTTCGGCGCCTGCGGTAACGCTTTCAGCCCGAACGTGTGGATCATGTACATCTTCCGCTTCATCCTGGGCTTTGCCGTGGGTGGTGCGAGTGCAACTGTTCCTGTTTACCTAGCTGAAACCGCACCTAAGCGTATTCGTGGCTCCATCGTGGCCCTCGACCAGCTGATGATCGTTACCGGTCAGCTGCTCGCCTTCACCATTAACGCCATCATTAACTCCATGAGTGGCGGCCCCAAGCTGACCATCACTGCTGACCCCTCTGGCACCCTAGACCCGAGCCTACTGGGCCACGACATCTCCTTCGATGTTCTGTCCAAGCTGCAGACCTCCCAGGGTGGTAACCTCGAGCCCGCCGCCTACCACGCCTTCCTAGAGCAGCTGCAGGTCAGCGCCGGTAACGGTGACACCTGGCGCTACATGATCGTACTGTGCTCGGTCCCGGCTGTGGCCCTGTGGATCGGTATCCGCCTCATGCCTGAATCCTCCCGTTGGTACCTGGCTAAGGAACGTCTCTACGACGCCATTGGCGCCCTCAAGCGCGTGCGCGACGAGGAAAAGGACGGCCCGCTGGCCGAGGAGCTTATGGAAATGGTCCAGGCTCACCAGCAGGAAGAAGAAGAGCACGCTCAGCGCAAGGGCTTTGGCTACGTCATGGCCACTCCGTGGCTGCGTAAGCTAATGTTCGTAGGTATCTTCCTGGCTATCACCAACCAGCTAACCGGTGTTAACACCGTTATGTACTACGCCCCCAAGGTTCTGCAGTACGCCGGTATGTCCACCTCCGCCTCCATTACCGCCCAGGTTGCTAACGGCGTCATGAGTGTTATCGGCTCTGTCCTGGGTATCTGGCTGATCTTGAAGTTCCGTCGTCGTCAGATCCTGATCGCTGACGTGATCGGTGTAGGTATCTCCTTGCTGGCCATTGCTGCCATCTTCGAGTTCACCATTGCCCCGCACATCGACAACAAGACCACTCCGCCGAGCTGGGCTGCCTACCTGATTTTGGCTCTGATGGCCGTATTCATGCTGATCGTTCAGTCCTCCAACGGAACCATCGTGTGGACCATGATGGGTGAAATCTTCCCGTCTAACGTGCGCGGCGTCATGAACGGTACCGCTATCTTCTGCCTGTGGATCGTCAACGCCATCGTGGGCTGGACCTTCCCCTACATGATGGAAAACCTTGGTGGTGGCATCACCTACACCATCTACGGTGTCACCAACCTGGTCGTAGCCGTGATCCTGTTCAAGATCATGCCTGAGACCGCTGACAAGTCTCTGGAAGAGATTGAGATCGAGATGAAGGCTCGCTTCTCCTGACCAAGTATGTGGGGTGTTTGCCGCAAGACAAGCACCCCACTTCAGCGGCGCTTCTAGGCACCGCCACAGTTTCGACGTCGCCCCTAACTAGCCGCGTTAACTGCGCTAAGTGACCACCAGGGCAGCACCGCCGCATCCCCCCAAAGGCACACAGACCCCAAGTAGTCAGGGGCGGCGTCGGACGCAAAACTGTTCACCGGATCGAACAAAATAAAATTAATTGTCCAGACATTGAAGTCTCAGAAACGTTTCGAATAGACTTCTTAGTGAGCGCTTGAGACCGGGATACGCCGCTCACCGAATGCTAAAACACAAAGGAGTTGCAATGGCAGCAAAGCTAGACCCCACCACCGCCATCACTGACCCGCACGGCATCACCTGGGGTATGCACCCCATCAGCTGGCGTAACGATGACATTCCCGAGGTTGGCGAATGGAACACCATCGACGTCATGTTCGACGACCTGGCCACCGTTGGTTTCCGTGGCACCGAGGTTGCCGGCTGGTACCCGCCCAAGGAAGAGGTCAAGGCTAAGGCTGACGCTGCTGGCCTGAAGATCGTGGCCCAGTGGTTCTCCTCCTTCATCGTCCGTGACGGCATCGACGCCGTTATCCCCGAGTTCCGCGCCACCTGCGAGTACCTGCAGTTCCTGGGCGCCACCCGCGTGGTGGTCTCTGAGCAGACCGGCTCCGTGCAGGGCATCCGCGACATCTGCATCTTCGAGAACAAGCCCGTTTTAACCGAGGAAGAGTGGCCTGTTCTGGCTGAGGGCCTGGACAAGCTTGGCGAGATCGCTCACGAGTACGGCCTCGACCTGGTCTACCACCACCACCTGGGCACCGTGGTACAGACCAAGGAAGAAACCTTCAAGCTGCTTGAGCTGACCGACCCCGAGAAGGTCTCCCTGCTGTTCGACACCGGTCACGCTTTCGTGGGCGACGGCGACGTCCTGGGCCTGCTGCACGGCGCCATCGACCGCATCAAGCACGTCCACTTCAAGGACGTTCGCCCCGAAAAGATGGCCGAGTCTAAGGAAGCCAAGCGCTCCTTCCTCGACTCCTTCCTGGCCGGCATGTTCACCGTCCCTGGCGACGGCACCATCGACTTCACTGAGCCCTACAACTTCCTGGTCGAGCACGGCTACAAGGGCTGGATCCTGGTTGAGGCCGAGCAGGACCCCAAGGTTGCCGAGCCCCTGAAGTACGCCAAGATCGCTCGCAGCTACGTTGAGGAAAAGCTCATCAACGCCTGATGTCTAGCGCTTTACCCCAAAGCTTTTAGAGCTAGCAGTTTTTAAGCCAGCTTTACAGGTACGGGAATATGTCCCGGATCGCAGTTCATCTAGGCCCGGGGACCTCTAGGCTCAGTGAGCTACCACCCTCAAGACGCCGTTGAGCTACCGCCTGCGCGTTGACTGCGTCTATCAGCGGCCAGAGCTGGTGGTTAGGGATGACTGCCTGACCACCAGCTGTGGCTCTAGCACCTGGTTGCGTCCGCTTAGGTCAGCTGCCGGGCTGCTGGTAGCCGCAGGGATGCTGGTAGCGCGGGCGCCGTCTTCGTTAGTGCCAGCGCCACCGCTAGCACCAGCGTCACCACTATTGCCAGCGCCGTCGTCGTTAGCCTCAGAACCCAAACCCTGGGCGCGAGTGACCAGCAGCTGCAAAGTTTTTTCAGCCATCACCGCCGTGGGCTGAGCCACCGAGGTCAGCTCCTCGCGCGCAGCCAGGTAGGTGTTGTCATACGAGATCAGCGGCAGGTTTAGCCCCAGGCTGCGTAGGGCCGCTAATACGTTAATGGCGACGACGTCGTTGTGGGCTACCAGCCCGATCTTGGTTCCCGCCGGCGTGCTAGCTAAACCCGGCAGCTGCGCCGGCTCCCCCTGCTTACGCTGCGTCAGCTTTTCGGTGCCTGCCGGCGCCGAGGCTGAAGCACCGTCAGTTAGATGCTGGTTGGCCACGTATTCCAGCTGGGCACGTAGCTCGCGGCCATCTTCAAGGGACAGCAAAGTCATGCCGCTTTGCCTAGCGGCCTGCATTAAACACTGTTGGCGTTCAGTGACGTTGTAGTCGCGAGTAGCCGGCGGGCCAATATAGACCACTGTGTACAGGCCCTGGCTACGTAGATGCTCTAGTACTTTTTCGGCAGCAGCTTTTTCATCCACTCGCACGCTATCTACCTGGCCGCCCACACCGGCCCTACCGATCACACATACCGGCGGTAGCTTGAGCTACTAGCGGGGAACCATTTAACGCTAGAGACACTAAACCGCGCGATACTCCCGCAGCGCGGGCGACGTCGGCCTGAGTGGGGTTGGGCATATTGGCAGTCTACTTTAAGTAAATTCAACCAAGAATTGTTCTTACAATTACTGTAGACTGCAGGGGTGTTAGCTTCTTTAACGGTACTGAGCTGGGCAATGCTAATCGTTGCAGCGCTGCTAACCGGCCTGGCAAAGACCGCCATCCCCGGTTTAGCTTCAATTGCGGCAGCAATTTACGCCCTGGTGCTGCCCGCCAAGGAATCCACCGGCATGATGCTGGTTTTACTACTAGCCGGCGATCTGCTGGCCATTTGGGCTTACCGCCACGACGCCGACTTTAAACTGCTGCGCCGCCTGGTTGTTTCAGTACTTACCGGGGTGGTGGCCGGGGCTATCTTTATGCGTTTTGTTACCCAAGCACAGATGCGTAAATCTATTGGCATTATTTTATTGCTTTTAGTGGTGTTAACTATTTGGCAGCGTCGCCGTAAGCTAACCAATATTCCCGCAAATAAGCCTATGCGCGCCATTGCTGGGGCTTTAGCGGGGTTTACCACTATGGTTGCTAATGCTGGCGGCCCGGTTACCAGCATGTATTTTTTGGCCTGCAAATTCAGTGTAAAAACTTTCCTGGGAACTACCGCCTGGTTTTTCTTCCTAGTTAATCTTTCTAAGCTTCCCTTCACTATTTCCCTGGGCCTAATTCAGTCCCAGCACCTGCAAATAGCGGTTTTTTTGGTGCCGATCGTGCTGTTTGGGGCGCTGGCGGGGCGCGCGCTGGCTAAGCGGCTGACTTTGGCGGTGTTTGAGCCGCTGGTCATTATCACCACCATTATTTCTACCTTGCCGCTGCTGCTGACTTAAGTTACAGCGACGACGACGCGGCCTGGGAGGCCATCAGCCCCCGCACCCAACCCGCACGGGCGCCGTCGGAAACCGACATAACTAACAAAAACCCACAAAATAAGAGATGTTTCACCCCTGCTCAAAGCCAAGCTAGGCAAAGTTGAGCATGACAATGAGGCAGACTTAGAGCATGGGACGCCGAGGTCACCTCGGCCGCCCCGCGAACGATTTGATAGAAGATCCGAGGTTGTAGCGTGGCACACAGCATTTATATCAGCTCTCCCAGCGCTGGCTCGGGCAAGTCAATGGTGGCTTTGTCCCTAGCTTCAGCGTTAACCAAGGTGGTGGCCAAAGTTGGCATTTTCCGCCCCTTCGTATTTGACCGTGAAAATGACCTATTCACCCCGCTCCTACTTGAGCACTCAGGCTCACACCTAAGCGCTGAGCAGGCCATTGGCGTCACCTGGGACGAATTCCGCGCCGACCCCGAAGCCGGCATGGCCGCCATCATTGAGGCCTACCGTAACGTGGCCCGCGAGCACGACGTGGTCATCATTGACGGCTCTGACTACGACGGCGTCGCCGGCAACCCCGAACTGACCCTAAACGCCCAGGTAGCAGCCAACATCGGTGCCCCCACCCTGCTGGTAGTAAACGGCAACCAGGGCCCCTCCGAAGCACTAGCCAGCGCCCAGGTATCAATTAAGGAAATCGCAGCCGAGCACGCCCGGGTGGTGGCCGTGGTAGCTAACCGCTGCAAGCCCAGCGAGCGCGAAGCTATCGAGTACCTGCTCAAGTCCAAGCTGGAGGGGCTAACCGTCACCTCCATCCCGGAAGTGCCGCTACTGGCCGCCCCCAGCGTCGGCGAAGTTATGCGCACCATTGATGGCCAGCTACTTTCCGGCGACCCGGCGCTGCTAGAGCGTGAAGCCGAAGACCTGCTCATCTGCGCTATGGACGTCTCCCACGCTATGGAGCGTCTACGTGATGGCCAGCTGGTGGTTGTGCCCTCAGACCGCGTAGGTATCATCATCGCCCTGGCTGCTGCGCACGCCTCCACCGCCATGCCTTCCCTGGCTGGTTTGGTACTAAACGGCGGTTTCCCGCTGCCTACCGTGCCCGCTGAGCTGATCAAGGGTCTAAGTACCTCGCTGCCCATCATCACCACCAACCTGGACACCTTCAAGGTGGGTCTGGCTGCTGGTTCCATTAAGGCTCACATCGCCCAGGGCTCCAAGCACAAGATCGACGTCGCTATCACCACTTTCGAGCAGGAAGCTGACGTTAAGGGCATTATGGACGCCCTGGATGTGGCCCGCTCCGAGGTGGTTACCCCGCTGATGTTCCAAAGCGAACTGATCGAGCGCGCCCGCAACGACCGCCGCACCATTGTGCTGCCCGAGTCTGAAGACGACCGCGTGCTGCGCGCCGCCGACTCCGTGCTGCGCCGCAACGTAGCCAATGTGGTGCTGCTGGGTGACGAAAACGCTGTACACGCCCGCGCCACTGAGCTGGGCCTAAACATTTCCGGTGCCCGCATCGTGTCTGTAAACGACGAGCAGCTGCTAGAAAAGTACGCCACCGAGTTTGCCCGCCTGCGCGCCAAGAAGGGTGTCACCCTGGAGCAGGCCCGCGAAAAGGTCCAGGACGTGTCCTACTTCGGCACCATGATGGTCCACATGGGCGACGCCGACGGTATGGTTTCGGGCGCGGTACACACCACTGCTCACACCATCGTGCCTTCCTTCCAGATCATCAAGACCAAGCCTGGCACTTCCATTGTTTCCTCAGTGTTCTTGATGCTGCTTGAAGACCGCGTCCTGGTTTACGGTGACTGCGCCGTCAACCCTGAGCCCACCGCTGAGCAGCTGGCTGACATTGCCATTTCCTCGGCTGAAACCGCCCGTCAGTTTGGGGTGGAGCCGCGCGTGGCCATGCTGTCCTTCTCCACCGGCACCTCCGGTAAGGGCGCGGATGTGGACAAGGTCCGCGCCGCCACTGAGTTGGTCCGTCAAAAGGCCCCTGAGCTGGCCGTTGAGGGCCCCATTCAGTACGACGCCGCCATTGACCCCTCCGTGGCCGCCACTAAGGCCCCCGGTAGCGCCGTCGCCGGACGTGCCAACGTGTTCATCTTCCCGGACCTTTCCAGCGGTAACATCGGTTACAAGGCCGTGCAGCGTTCTTCTGGAGCGGTGGCGGTGGGCCCGATCCTGCAGGGTCTGAACAAGCCGGTAAACGACCTGTCTCGCGGTGCGCTGGTGGAAGACATCATTAACACCGTGGCCATCACTGCCGTACAGGCACAGGGCTAAAAGCAAGCACTAACAACGCAAGTAACGCAAGGGATTTTTATGGCACTGCACACCGTTTTGGTGATCAACTCCGGTTCTTCCTCCATCAAGTACCAGCTGGTAGACCCCGACTCTGGCCAGGCCCTGGCCTCGGGTCTGGTGGAGCGTATCGGTGAGGAAATGGGCGCGATCACCCACAAGCACGACGAAGCTAAGACTGTGATCGAAGCTCCCGTACCTGACCACCGCGCCGGCCTAGCCAAGGTGCTGGAGCTGTTTGAAAGCGAAGGCCCCTCCCTGGCAGAAGCCAACATTGCCGCCGTCGGTCACCGCGTAGTGCAAGGTGGACGCTACTTTGACGGCCCCGCCCTGGTGGACGAGGCGGTAGAAAACCGGGTGGAGGCGCTAATCCCGCTAGGCCCGCTACACAACGGCCCGGCCCTAGCCGGTATCCGCGTGGCTCGCCAGCTGCTGCCCGATGTGCCGCACGTGGTTGTTTTCGACACCGCTTTCTTCCAGGGCCTGCCCGAAGCCTCCGCGCGTTACGCCCTGAACCGCGAGGTTGCTGACAAGTACGAGATTCGCCGCTACGGCGCCCACGGCACCAGCCACCAGTACGTTTCCTCTACTGTCAGCCAGCTGCTAGGTCGCGACGACCTCAAGCAGATTGTGCTGCACCTGGGTAACGGCGCCAGCGCCTCCGCTGTTGTGAGCGGACGCGCAGTAGACACCTCCATGGGTCTAACCCCGCTGGAGGGCCTGGTTATGGGCACCCGCACCGGTGACATCGACCCGGCTGCGGTATTCCACCTGGCCCGCGTGGCCGGGATGGACGCCCAGGAGCTGGACCACCTGTTCAACCGCGAGTCCGGTATGAAGGGCCTGTGCGGCGACAACGACATGCGTGAAGTGTGGAAGCGTATCGCCGCCGGCGACACCCAGGCCCGCGAAGCCATGGACATCTACATTCACCGCCTACTCAAGTACGTGGGTTCTTACACCGCCGTCATGGGTGGTCTAGATGCCCTCACTTTCACCGCTGGTATCGGTGAGAACGACGCCGCCATCCGCGCCGAGCTGTGCGCTCGCCTGGGCTGGTTGGGTGTTGAGCTAGATGAGCAGGCCAACAACCAGCGCAGCCCCGAGCCGCGCGTGGTGTCCACCCCCGACTCGAAGGTGAAGGTGCTGGTAGTGCCCACCAACGAGGAGCTGGCCATCGCCCGCCAGGCCATGACCCTGGTCTGAGACATAAGCCGCGCTAGTACTAGCGGTGCTGGTACTAGTGGCGCTGGTACTAGCGGCGCCGACGCCCAGGCTGCCGCCAAATCAGGCGCTGGGCGCTAGCCGCCTGGCCACGTGCAAAGCCTAGCCACGCTGGCAACAGCGCCGGCGCCAGTGGCGCCGCGTTGTTGCCGCAAAGCTAACCGGGTTTAAAAGCAATGTGGGCCGGAATTTACATTCCGGCCCACATCTTTTTGTTTCACGTTAAACGTGCTGCCTGCCCCTAAAACAGGGTGTCGGGGTTAGGGTCAGCTGATTTAGCGCGTCCGCCGTGGCGGTTAGCAGACAAAATTTCTTGCTGCGCTGAGACAATTTTTTGCTGTGCGCTAGCAATTCTTTGTTGAATCTTGGCGATCTTTTGTTGCGCTGCCGTGATATTTTGCTGAATCGCCACAATGCTTTGGTGGGCGGCAACTATCTTTTGCTGTTCTGAGGCAATTTCTCGTTGCGTCTGCGCAATCTGTTGTTGCAAAGCAGCGATGCTCTGCTGTGCATTAGCAATTTTTTGTTGGCTAGACATCGTTTTCACCTCACCTGACGCACTAGCACTAGTCTTCGCATGCTCTTTTTTATTTGGCTGGCTAGCAGCTTTACTAGCAGACTTCGACCCCTGAGCCGAGCTGGGCGCCGTCGTCGACCCCTGAGCTGAGCCGGGCGCCGTCGTCGTAGTCCCCTTAATTTCCCCGCGAGTCCACCCCGGGCCACTCTCCACCGAGCTGTGACGCTGGTAAGCTGTGGCGGCGGCGCGGGCCTTATCATCAGCGGCCTCATTGAGGGGGTGGCCGCTGTGACCACGCACCCATTCAAAACTCACCTTACGGCCAGTAATGGCTTTATCGATAGCCTGCATTAAGTCAACATTAACCACTGGTTTTTTATCGGCTTTACGCCAACCATTAGCTTTCCAGCCCGCTATCCATTTAGTCACCGAATTAATCACGTACTGCGAATCAGCCAGCACATGCAATTCCTCATTGGTGGGTGCGGTAGCTTTCAACAGCTCCAACAGCGCCGTAAGTTCGCCCCGATTATTGCTGCTATTAGGCCACCCCCCGGCCGCCCAGCAGTTTTCGTCTACATACCAGGCCCAACCAGCTGGGCCGGGATTGCCCAGGGCAGAACCATCTACCGCAACAACAGTCGTCATAGGCCAATATTAAAGACAAACAAAAACCCCCGCTGCGTAAAAACGCTGGCGGGGGCTTAAGTTTAGACGTATCAGGCGTCCAGGTCGGTCTCCAGTAGAGCCTTGAGGGCTTCCAGACCAGCCTCAGCACCCTCGGCCTCGCTGGTCAGGGTGACGACGTCACCGAAAGTGGCGCCTAGGGTCATGACACCGAGGATGGAGGAAGCGTCTACCGGGCTGCCGCCTTCCTTTGCAATGGTGACCGGGATGCCCTGTTCGCCAACGGCCTTGACGAAAGCAGCGGCAGGACGAGCGTGTAGGCCGACCTTGGAGGCGATGGTGGCGGTTACCTGTGCCATAAACATTCTCCTTGACTGAAGTTATTGCCAGCGTTGGCTGGTAGCTACGAGAACGCGCCGCAGGTTGCCGCGCGTGCTGGGTATTACTTTACCGTGTTCTAGGTCAAAATTTCACCTGGGTTAAGTGGGTAAATAAATTTTTTGATTTTCGGACCAGCACCAGGTGGACTTCTGTCCCAGCTGGCTTTTACGACGTCGTCGTCCCCCCTGCCGTTACTCCCTCCCCTACCGCTATACCTCTACACCCTGCCACCACACCTCTACAGCCTGCCAAAATGACGCAAAAATGGCACCTTAGTGAGGGGTATAGACATGCCAAACTTAAAGTAACACCCGGCCCGGACTGTCATGCCGGCAGCATTGTCTGTCATTGCATCGGCACCTGCGGCCTAGCCAATCCGGCAGCCCAGGCACCCGACACCCGGCGCTATAGGTACCCCGGCAGCCGTCAGCCACCAAAGCACAACTTATCCACCAAATCGCATCCACCAGGAGAAAACATGAGCACACCATGGTTTAACGGCCCCTTATTGGGCTTCGATACGGAAACTACCGGGGTTGACCCTCGCCATGACCGGCTGGTGACGGCCGCTTTGGTGTTCCGCCCTGCCAGTAGCGACGCCCCCACTCGCACCCAAGACACCGTAAGCACCTGGCTGGCCAATCCCGGCGTCGAGATTCCCGCCGGCGCCACGGCCGTGCACGGAATTACCAACGAGGTGGCTAAAACTCACGGCGCCCCCATTGAGGAGGTTTTGGAGCAGCTCGCCACCCACATTGTTGAGGCGCTGCAGGCCTCGATTCCGCTAGTCATTTTTAACGCCAGCTATGACCTAACCCTGATGGAATCTGAGCTTAAGCGCCACGACCTGGCCACACTAACCGAGCGTTTGGGCGGTGAGCCAACACCGGTGCTAGATCCGCTGGTGCTGGATCGGGAGCTAGAGCGCTGGCGTAAGGGCAAGCGCAAGTTGGAGAACCTGATTGAGGTTTACGGCGTCGAAAACGACGAGCGACTGCACACCGCCGAGGTAGATGTGCAGGCCACATTGGATGTTTTACAGACAATGGCGCTCAAACACAAGCAGTTGGCGCAGCTAAACCTGGCTGAGGCTAACGCCTGGCAGGCCCGCTCGCACGCCAAGTGGGCGCGTTCCTTCAACCAGTGGCTGAGTAAGACGCGCCCTGACGCCGTTCCTGCTAGCGAGTCCTGGCCGCTTGACCTGGGCTGAGCAGCCCCGACTGCCCGACCTGGGCTAAGCGAACCCTGGCCGTTTAACCTGCTCGGTAGCGCGTGCATGGTTTTTTGTAGATACAGACGCGGATTTATGAGGTGTTGTTCCAGGATTTTGATTTAGCCATGTAGGGCTCGGGGTGAGCCTAAAATTTTACGTATCACCAAACACACTAACCCACGCATTACTAAACGCTCTAAACAGCAACCTAATAATGTGGGGCGTTATGTAGCATGTTTTGTAGCAGTCCTCATCACTTCCTTAACTAATCAAGCAATGTTGATCATGAGGGAATGCAGCGAGGGCTCTATTTAAGCACCATGCGGATGGCGCTAGTTTCAGTGTTGCCAGAGCGTGCCATGCTCAGCGGCGCTAACTCCAACACTACCGACTCAACCAAGCTGGGCGGCAGCGTCGCCAAAGCAAACAGCACTGCTACCACCTCAAGCAGCCCCGTCCTGAGGTTCAACCAGACCCAGGCAGCCCCCATCCTGACACCTGCCAACACCCAAGGGAGCAATTTTTCTCAGTTTTATTAGTGGTTTGAGACACATTAGTGCAGGTTTTTTGATTTGCCTGCGAGATCCGGATTGCAGATCTAAAATATTTGACATTACTAAACACAGTGTATAGCACTCCAACAGTATGGGGTGTTATGTACCATGCTTTGTAATACTTCCCCAACACTCCCTTAAAGCTTCATCAGTGTAGATAAACCATGGGGGAACACAATGGGGGCCTCAACAAATAAACGGTATCTGCAGGCAGCACTGGCTTTAACCCTACTGACCTGTTCAGGCATAGCCGGATGCAGTGGCAACCAGGAACAAAGCGCTGCAAATGCTGGTAGCAGCAAGGCCGCTGTCACAGCCGGTGCGCGTGCTAAGACACCAAGCGCCACAGCCAAGGCTAGTGGCAAAGCCAAAGGTACTGGTACGTCTACTGCAACCGGCACGCCCAGCTCTACAGCTAGTCCCACACTCATAATGACCCCAGAGCTGGAAGCCTCCAAAAAGCGGGCTTTGGCTACGCCGCCACCACCCAAACCCGAACTAATCACCGTCAACAGTGACGACGGGGCTATAGCCACCGCTAAATACTGGGTGCAGTTGCACTATTACATCTACACCACCGGCAAGGTTGAGGAATACAAAGCACTTTGTAGCGGCGATGAATCTACTGCTGTTAGTCCAGTAAATTACGCAACCAGAAACCACGCTAGAGGTGGTTGGACTGACCCGGTTACAGTGAAATTCACAAAAGCTTTCCGCAGAGACGACTTTAAAGACACGGTAGTAATACAAGTTGATTTCGAACGTGAAGCTTACACCGTATATAGCGGTAATGGAGCGACTGAATATTTTCCAAAGCAGTCACGCTGGGCTGGCGTAAAGCTTGAATACAACGGAACACAATGGATCGTAATCGAGGCAAATAACCGTGCAGACTAATATCTTAACGTACGTACTGGTACCTATACTTACTCTGTCACCTCACGTAATGTCTAACCCTAGTGGGGAAATTGATGATAACGGTAAAAGTGTCGTTATCGGTAAGCGTGAGACTACGACTAGTCCTGGTGGTTTTTCGTCTGTGGCTGAGCCGGCCGGCCCGGTAGACCCTGAAGCGGCTAAACGAGCCGCTGAAGAATACGCCCAAAAATGCCTACTACCACAGGTAGAAGCACTCATGACACTGGGGTTGGCCCCAGGACCTCCTGCGGAATGCACCGCCCAGGTCAACACCGGTGCCCCCTTGGCCGCCGGGCCTACCACGGTCAGTAACGAACAAGTAGCCCGCCTCATCCCGCACGGCTCTGGTATAAACCGTTACCCCAGCGGGGAAATCTTCGTTATTTTCAAACAACCCATGATGGTATGGACCAGCCCCAACAAACAAACCTTCAACATAACTTTGCTGGGAACAGCAATCGAGGTTGAGGCGACGCCTGTGTCTTTTAACTGGGACTGGGGAGACGGACAGTCCT
>ERZ651108.162-NODE-162-length-35519-cov-27.794975_pt1 | contig 35519 bp, 49 predicted proteins | sample MGYA00512173_ERZ651108 | MGnify/ENA metagenome assembly ERZ651108 | reverse complement strand
TTTGAGGGCGTTTGAGTTCGCATGAAAGGAGGTGACAGGCATGGCGAAAGGCGGAAAGAGCGGAGGCGGCAAGTCCTCCAAGGGCACTTACCGAAGCGCCGTGACCGGACGTTACGTCACGGCCGCTTACGGTAAGGGCCACCCGAACACGACCGTCAAGGAATCTGGCAAGTGATCTGCTAATCGTGTTCTCCCGGTGGGCGGGTGCCCCGGCACACGGGTGCCCGCCCACCAAGTTTTCATTCGTTCTCATGAGAGTTCTCCATGTTCTGACGCATCCATGCGTCCAAATCTGCGATCGAGTACCGAACCAACTGCCCGCGCTTCGCATAACGGGGGCCGTCCCCGGCCCGGCGCAGCGCGTACAACGTGGACTCAGACACCTGCAAGTAGTCCGCCGCCCCCTTCGGTGTTACCCACCCCGGGGTCACGAGGATTCACCCCCCAGCTCCGCTGCGTCGCTGTGCATCACGCCGCGTCACCGCCGTCAATGGAGCCGTGGAAAGCGTGGAGGATGACAGTGCCCGTGCGCTCGTCCTGGATCGCGTAATCCTCGGGAGCGGACGGCGCGGCCGCGAGCGCGGAGCGTCGCTGGGTGGCGTCGTGTTCGTCGGCTGCGATCTGCTCGATGTATGCGCGGTCGAACAGGTACTGGCCGGTCTGGCCGGGCATCTTCTGGATAGGAGCGATGCGGCCTGCGCCGATTCGCTGATGCACAGTCCTCTTGGAGATGCCGAGCATGTCGGCAACCTCAGAGACATTCACAAGCTGATTTGTAGGCATGTGCATAGCATTGCATGGTTTTCATATATGCACAAGTCGGCATGTGCATAGGTTGCTAATTCTGCGCATATAGAGCGTGCCTCAACTTTGCGCAAAACATTGCATGAACACCCCAGATATGCGAAACTAGGCATATGAGCACTTCAGTCCAAACCCTCGCCAGCACAGGCTTTGTTCCTCAGTGGACCATTGGGGACCGCCTGCGCAAGGCACGCGAAATGACCGGCCTTACCCAGGTCCAGTTCGCCGAGCGCGTAGGACTCTCGCGCGCCACGGTCAATAACAGCGAGCTCAACAAGAGTCAGCCGCGCAAGTCCGTTGTGCTTCTTTGGGCAATGGAGACCGGCGTCGATCGCGACTGGCTCATGACCGGCTCCGCAAACAATGAAACCCCCGACCCTGATGGGCCGGGGGGAGAGCTCCTGCGGTTGGATTCGAACCAACAACCGTCCGGTTATCGGCTTGGTCACAATGTTACCTTTTTGTTTCCTTCGTGCCCGAGCTGGGATGATAGCGACGATCTTCCTTCCATCGCCTAGATTACGGCATCTTTCCGGTGGACACGCTCGCACCGTCGCGAGACAGTGAATCAGCCACCAACACTTACCCCGCAAGGGTCGCAACAGGGGGCCTGCTCATCCCCCTCCCGCGAGCGCGGGGCGCTGCGAGAGAACTAGGACACACAGATGAAACCCCTCTGGGACTGGGACACGGCCGTCGCAGACTGGACGACCGCGATGCAAGCTGCTGGCCGTTCACCCCGGACGATCCGCCTCTACTCCTGCCACCTGCACAAGGTCATCCGCGAATGCCCTGATGGTCCGGCCTCCGTGACCTCGACTGACCTGCGGTACGTGCTCTCCGCGGGCTCGTGGAAGCCCGAGACGCGCAAGAGCGTGCGCGGGTCTATCACAGCGTTTTTCCGATGGGCTCACGGAGCGGGCTTCATCCCCGTCGACCCCGCGCAGGGGCTGGCGGCCGTGCGTGTGCCTGCCGGTGTCGCTCGGCCCGTCCCTGACGACGTGCTCCATGACGCGCTTGCTCGGGCTGATGAGCGCGACCGCACGATGATTCTCCTCGGCGCTTATGCAGGCCTGCGGTGCATGGAGATCGCACGCGTCCACTCCCGCGACTGGGACGGGTCCGGCCTGTACGTGACGGGCAAGGGCGGAAAGACCCGATATGTCCCGATCATCCGCATGGACCTGCGCCGCGCCCTCACGACTTGTCGCGGCTACTTGTTCCCGGGCCAAGACGGCGGGCACCTGTCCGCTGGGTACGTCTCGAAGAGGCTCGCTCGTGCGCTTCCTGCAGGCTGGACCGGGCACACCCTCCGGCACCGCTGTGGCACCGCCATGTACGCCGGCACCCGCGACCTACTGGCCGTCGGAGCCGTCCTCGGACACGCCCGCCCAGAGACGACGCGGCGTTACGTGCGTCTGCCGGACGATGCCCTCATTAGCGCCGTGAAAGCCGCCGCATAGTCCCCACCGAACACATTGCACACGCAATAGAATCACCACATACCCCACCGAAGGAGTTTCCAATGACCACCTGGACCGACTGGGAAAATCCCACCCTCGAGGAAATCGCTGCCTGCATCCCCGATCACCAGCGAGAGATTCTCGGACACTCATTCGGGTCCACCGGACCCGGTACCATCACCAAGATCACCACCACCCTTGACTCCGACGGGCTCTTCACTCCCGTCTTCATCCGCGCATACGCATTCCGTGTTGACTGGGTCAGCCCGAACCCCTTCAGCGGCGGCCACAAGTCTCGCACTGTCATCGCCATCATCGAAGAAGGCGGCCGCGGTACTGATACACCGTATGTCAAGCACGACATCTACGCCGTTCCTGCCGCCCTCGACGAAGCTGAGGCGCAGGCGATGATTTCTCTTATCCGCCATCGGCTGCCTGTCCACGTTGCCGGGGGCGTCGAAGAGTTCTGATAGCGCAAGGAAGGCCCCGCCGCCCTCAGTGGGGTGGCGGGGCCTTCCTCTGTGCCCAGTCCTCTACGGGTGTACGAGGGAGGGATACGAGGCCATTAGGCCCGTTGCTCCCTTCGCGAGCGCTTGGCGCGCCTGCGAGTCGTTGACAATGATGTGTGCGATCGTCGGCTTGCCTGATGCGTTCAGGCGATTCCACACGTCTGCGCCGGCGCTCCATTCCATCCCGGTGACATCCCACTGGGATAGGTCCGAGGTCGCTACCTCGCTCGGATAGAGCATCGCCATGACCTTGTAGCCACGGGCCTTCGCGCGCTTCGCGCCGGTCCCCTTCGCAAAGACCTTCCACAAGACCCTGCGCTCAGGGTGCCCCCCGAACGTCGTGTCCAAGTAATCGAACAGCTGCTCTTCGGCCGCCAGGTCACCCGGATTGCGTTGGTCTTCCGAGGACGTGGTCTTGTGGTCGATGGCGAGCACGATGTCATCCGGCACCTGATCGATAATGTCTGTCAGGCGCATGAACCCACCCGAGGCCTGGCGGAGCGTGCGCAGCGTCGACCACGGGGTGTTCCAAATCTGGTAGTCGGTGCCCGGAACCGTCCTTGATGTCTTCCAATCATGGATAGCGACGAACTCGCCCGAGGCGCACCGCCGCACAGACAACTCGAGTGCCTTAAACCCCGCGCGCAACGAGGCATTGAGGCCAGCCTGTGTGAACTCCGGGAATTCGGTGCCACCCATCCGATGACTGATGTAGAACGGGCGCCGCGACAGGAAGGCCGTCACCACGTCTTCGCCTGCAGGAATCACCGGCGTCGACGGAGCCCGCCTCGATAGGCTCACATCGCCACCTGCGCGCCGACGCACGCGCACGACACCCGGCCTATCACCGCCTGCGCGCCGACGCTCGTAAACGACGAGGTCAGGCATGCGCGATCACCTGCACTGCAAGACCGTTAGAGCCCTGCGGGTTCGGATACGTGACAACGAGGTCCGACGGCTGCGAGCCCGTGCGGCGCGCCAACGTCACCGTCTGGTAGTTGAGGCCTTCCTGAGCCGCGAAGGCCACCTTTTCCCAGCCCGCAGAGACAGTCACCTGCTCCGAGGACTCAACTGCACTCGTCCGCTCGAATGCGAAGCCGAGCACCACGCCCTCGCCCGCGAGCGCGGGAGCCGTGCAGGTCGCGGTCTCGGTCGGCGGGGCCTGGCGCTTCTTGACGTCGCCAGCCTTGATCGTGGAGGCTCCTCGGATCGAGGCGGCAGCCCAGCCGATCTCCGCATTCTGGCTCATCGTCAGCGTGACAGTGGGCGACCATGGGCCGGTGATGACGACGGCGCGCATCGTGCCGACCCAGTACGGGGCAACGATCTGGTCCCAGCCCTGCGGGACGGTCAGGTTCGCCGGCGTGCCCTGGGCCTTTTCGTTCAGGCCGATCACGATCTTGTCTCCGGCCTTGCCATCGACCTTGATCGTCACGGTCTGGCCGACGACCTGACCGGCTGCGCTGGCGACGAGCGTCGGGCCAGCTGCGGGGGCAGGCCCGGGAGTCGGGGACGGAGCGGGGGCAGCGGCAGAGACGAGGAAGTAAAGCGTGCCATCCGGGAGGGCCTGCGCTTCGGCCTCTGTCGAGCACACAGTGATGCCGACACGCTTCAAGGCTTCGGTGAGCTCGGCCTTGGTCGCCAGGCCCGTGAGATCACTCGTGTGAGCCACGCCCGCCACGTCGGCCTTGGTGGCCAGGCCCGTGAGTTCCGCCTTGGTAGCCAGGCCCGTGAGATCACTCGTGCGGGCCACGCCCGCCACGTCGGCCTTGGTGGCGTAGCCTGCGAGGTCGGCGCGGCTCGGGAGGTCGGCGACCTGCTGGCGTGTGGCGTAGCCTGCGAGGTCGGCTCGTGTGGCCAGGGGTGCCAGGTCGGTGCGCTTGGCGTATTCGCCGAGGTCGACCTTTCCGCCAGCGGAGGCCCTGGCGAGTTCTTCCTTGGTAGCGAGCGGTTCGATGGCCTTCGCGATCGCTTTGTCTGTGCCTTGCTTCGTGTAGAGCTTGGGCTTTGCCATGGTTAGCCTCCGATTGTGATTGTGTCCCCGTCGTCTGAGACGACGCCGCTGATGGTTGCTGTGTCTCCGTCGCTGTCGACGTGCACGTCTGGCGTGCCAGTCTGCGGGGCCGGTGTGGGCGTCGCCTCGCCGGAGAACACACTCGCAAGCGTGTAGGCAGTGCCGGGCTTCAGCGTGACTGTCGCTTCTCGTAGTGTCCGGCCGGGGACGCTGAGGCGCAGGTGAACCTGCGACGGTGCCGTGAGATCGAGGGGCAGCATGATCTGTCCGCGCGGGTTAGCTGCCCGAGAGACGGGGCCGACTGCCATCAGGGACGTGGCCTCCCCCGTCTGCGTCTTCAAGGTCGCCGTGATGTAGGCGAGGGGTTCGGGCGAGCCGTCGAGTCGCGTGACGTTTCCGCTCACGATCGTTCCTCCCATTTATCTACCTTCTCCTGTAGTCTGTCGAGGCGCTCATGCAGTCTCGCGTGGGCGTCATGCGCGTGTTCGTCAATGGTGCGCTGCGAAGACTCGCGCGCCGTCCGCTCGTCGTGGAGCTCGGCGGCCATCTTGGAGCCGCGCTCATCGATGCGTCCGACGCGTGCTTGCACGGAGCTGAGGCTCTCGCTGTGCGCGTTGAGAGTGGCCTCCATTCGGGCACCCTGATCGAGGAGGCCCGTCACCTGCTTGGACAGAGCGCCGATCTGGTCCGACACGACCCAGACAGTCTCAATCGCCTTGTCTAGGTCGTCTCTGACATTCGTATCGTGATTGTTCTTGATTTCCGCGTCCGCACTCTTCGCCGCATCACGGGCCTCGGACGCGGTCTCCGAGATATGCGCGAGCCGCGCGTCGAACAGCCTGCCGACGTACCGCAGGCCCGCGACGACTGCCGCAGCGGCCGCGCCAATGATGGCAACAACCGCCGCGACAATCGCCGTGACGACCTTCGGGTCGGCGATAATGTCAATCACGCGTACTGTCCGACGTGCCCGTCAGCTCATCAAGGGTCTGACCGCCCGGAGTCGCGGCGCCCACCCAATCAAGGATGCTCGCACCGTTAATGCGGACGGCGGATAGCATCGTGTACACCGACCAGGCGACGCCCAGGAACACGCTCATCTGCGTGACCAGCAGACGCCACGTCGCCGGGTACGAGCCAGAGACCCACACGGCCGCAGTCGTGACGAGAGCGACCGCGACGAGGAGCACCACACGGCGGCGGCGCGTCCACCACGGCTTATCCAGAGCGGCCTGAACCATCGGCCACACCAGACCGATAATGACCGTCGTGATGAAGGGGTCCGTTTGAAGCCCCATCAACAGCTTATCCATCTCATTCCCCCTTCTCCGCGCCCGCGAGCGCCGCGTTGATTGCCGCGTTGGTGACGGCTCCGTAGTATTCGTCGACCTCGACGCCGACCGCGCTTTGCAGCTGGCCGACCACGCGGTCGTGGGCCTCGTCGGAGTCATCTCCCCAGATGCCGTCCGGGTCAGCCCCAATGATCGACTGGACGTACTCGACGCCCAGGGGGAACTGGCGGCCGCCCCACGAGCTCGCCGCCACGACCGCGTAGACGCGGCGCGTCGTGTCGGGGCCGAGGACGTTGTCCACGTCCGCACCAACAGCACGCTGTATTCCCGTGATGTCCGTGTAGCCACCGGATGAGCCGGCAGCCGCGTCGGAGTAGTAGGGGCGAATGACCGCGCACACCGCATCCCAGTCGCGGGACCTGCGGTAGACTCCACCGCCGTTGGACTGGGAGCCCGCAGCGCCAGAGCTGGTGTTGCCCTCGATCGTCTGCACCCACGACCCGTAGTTCGCTTCGACCAGGCCGACGTGGTCGGCCACGCCGTCCCCGTCCCAGTCGAAACAGATGAGATCACCAGGTGCTGCGCTCGACGGGTCGACGAGCTGGCCGGCCGCCCGCGCGGCGTTGATGCCGTAGGGGACGTAGGCGAAATCCCCTCCGGGGATCACCGAGTTACCCTCGTCGTCCGTGAGGCACCACGAGGCGAACATGGCGCAGAACGGGACGCCGTTCTCGCCGTAGTACGCGCCGTGCTTGTCTGCGTACCAGCGGCCAAACGCTGAGCCCGGAAGGGGGTCATCCCATCGCGAGTAGCCGATCTGGCTTGCGGCCCAGGCGAGTGCCTTAGATGCTGTCATACTCATCGCGTGACCTCCTCGTAGGGGAACTCGATGGGCGTGACAACGTCGGCCGGAGTGTCGGTCGCCGGAGGCATGGACTCCATGAGTTCTTCGATAGTCAGTTCCATATGTCTCTCCTCAATCGGGTAGACGAAACCCCCCGGACGGGATTGTCCGAGGGGCGAGTTCAGTTGTCGGTGGTCAGTAGCCGATGGCCATCCACGCAAACGAATGGCGTTCCTGTGAGGTCACGCCGGGGAGCATCGGCCTGAAGCCGCTCTTGTCGAGCACGTCCACGCAGAACTGCCTGCCGTTCTTGAAGTTCCAACCGGCCGGCCCCGACCCATACAGCGGCGTGATCGACACCGATACGCACTCGTGCGGGAACGGGGTGTTGAAGTTGACGCGCGGCATGTAGAGGTTACCGAACGCGACCTCGGCGCTTGACACAGCGACTCGGCCGCCCTTGATGAGGCCGGGCTGGACCGTCGGGCTCAGGCCCGCACCCACGGGCATATCCCCGACCGCCGAGAGTTCCATCTGCAGATTCGACTCTGCCGCCCAGGACCGGCCATCCCACACCCTCACGGCGTTAAGGTCGGTCCTCCACACGTAAACAGGCTGCGCCGCCGAGGCCACCAGGCCCGCAGCCGCGAGCGCGGAGACGTACTGTGCCGCCGCCGTTTCGGAGGCGCACGCCTTGTAGGAGGGGATGGACAGGGACAGGGCCAGCAGGTCCTGTCGCTGTGCGGGGTCGGTGGGTGAGGGGACGCGGTGCCCCCGCTGGTCGATGTAGCTCATGCGTTGTCCTATCGGGAGGTGTAGGTGATGCGGATCGAGAGGCTGTCTCCGGAGGCCTGGACGCCGCCGTATGTCTGTCCGACGAGGGCGAGGCCAGTCCCCGGAGTCAGGAGCTGGGCAGCTATTCGCGTGATGTCGATGGCCAGGACGGTGGCGCCCACCTGGACGGGGGCGCTGATCGTCGCGCCCATCGTGACTGGTCCGGTGTCCATGTAAGTGGCAGGCGCGATCTGTACTGACCATGCGACGGCCGTCGGGTGCGGTCGTAGCGTCAGCGTGGCGGCCGTGATCGTGATACGTCCGAGTGCCTCGGCTTGCCGGCCGAACGTTGCGAGGCCTGTGAGTCGGTGGCCGCCGGAGCTGCCCTGCCAGGCCCCGCCGCCGCCGTGCCGCGTCCATGCTGTTCCGTCCCATGTGCCCGCCCACTGCGGGATCAGCACAGCTTCACGCACGGTCCGTGTCGGTGCAGTCAGCTGTTCCCACTTGGGGAGGGGGTTTTCCGGTTTGGGTGCCGGCCCGAGCGCGTGTAGCGCCCTGCCTGTGTCTGGGTCGAGCAGCACGTGCGCGGTTTCGACGCCGTTCCAGTTGACGGCCGTCGCTGAAATCTGGATCGGCGGCCCGCCGTACAGGCTGACGTTGAGGGCACGGCCACCCTCGATGAGGCTGACCACGCGCGCGATCGCCGTCGGTGACCTGTCGGAGCCATAACGGGGAGGCAGATCGTCGGGCACCGTCGAAATCAGGTCCATCACGGGGCTGCTCACACGCTCACCTCCACATCGGTCTTCTGTGTGCCTCTGTAGGTGAGTGGCACCTCGTATGCCGAGACGGTTCCCCACATCGTCTTCGTGGTTGCAGCGTCCACGGGCCGCGTCACGATCTCGACGTGTGCGTCCAGTCGGATGCGCGGGTCCGGGGCGTGCTGCACGGGGACCTTGATTTTCTTCCGGACTGAGTCTGCAAGCATCGCCTCGGCTGTGCGCTTGGCCTGCTCGTAGCTCGTGATTAGCGGCGATGAGAAGAACCTTGGCACGGTGCCGTAGGGACCGTCGACGCGCATCGGTCCCGTCAGTTGATCGGCGATCGCCTGGAACGAGGGGGCACCCTCGTCAGAGCTTTGCTGCCCCCGGGCGACCACGCGGTTGTAGACCTTATCTCGACTTACCGATGCCGCCACCCCGACGACCGTGCCGTCCTCCCCATCTGAGAGGCGCAGCGCCGGCTGCGAGGTGGGCGGCGCAGTCGGCGGGGACAGATACATGATTCCGTCCCCGCCCTCGCGCACTGTCGCAGGCCAGGCTTTCGCGATCTCGTAGACCGCATCGATGCGGCTCTCGCCCCAAGACATCGAGGGGCAGGGCCTATCGCCGAGAGCCGGATCGATGATCACGCCGATACGCGCACCGACCAGGCGGCGCAGCTCTGACGCGAGAGTGCCCGCTGGGTCGGGCGCCATTGGCTCCGTCAGCCTGTCTTCCTCGAGGCGCTGCATCAGGCTCTTTCCCGTCACTCGCACTGTGGACGGGCCCGGCTCCACCGAGGTAATAAGGAATCGGCCTAGCTGAACCGTCCACCAGCCTGCATCGACGAGCGACCCGACCGTCATGCTCACATGGAGCACTTGCCCGTAGCAGCCGAGCGGGTGCTCTGGGTCCACGGGGTCCCAGTCTCGCCAGTCCTCCCCCTGCACAGCTCCCACACGGGGCACCGTCAGGGACAGGGTGCCCTGCACCTGCTGACCAGCGTCCCACGACACCGACCCATCTTCGACGGGCACCTCCCCCAGGTACTGCGATCCCAGCCACGACTCCACGGTGACAGACACCGAGTAGCCCGAGGTCAGCAGGTCCTCCGGAATCTGCTCGACGTCGGCCGGCATGCTCATGCGTCCTCCTGCCAGATAGTCCTGTCGAACTGATCCCACGGCCACCGACGAGCATCCAGGCCACTCCACGTCAGCCGTCGCTTATCGAAGTCGTTCCACGTCGACAACGTCAACGTGGTGTTCGGCTGCGGCAGATCGACGATCGTGCCCTTGAGCTGCCAGATGCGCTCGGCGACGTCGAGGCGCGGCGCACGCTCCATCGATACCGATGTCACCGACATGAGCGTCACTGGATCGACGTCGCACGTCCCACGCTTGCACTGCACGCAGTGGCGCGGGTTGTGGAAAAGCGCCACCGGCGTCTGAGACGCCAGAAGTGTCTTCATGGCCGCCGTGTCCTGCAGGTTCGTGCGAGCCGTGAGAGACACCGTGCCGCGACCCATCGTGGGCGCATAGACTACCAGGGGTGTTGCGCGGCCCGGTACCTCGTGCTCAGTCACCCGCGGTTTTAGTTCACGCTGGTCGGTGCCCTGCCACAGGACATTCACAGGCTTCGCGCCCGCCGTGTCAGTCATCAGCGACAGGCCGCCCCATGAGCGGATGACCGGCTCCGATTCGACCGTGAGGCCCCTCGACGTCGTCAGCCTGTACCTGATCGGCGTGTTGATCGGTGCGAGCGGGTCCCCAATGATGCGCTGCAAGCCCTTGGAGGACCATACTCCCCCGCGAGGAATCCACGTGAAGCCCGTGTCCGTGACGCCCTCGACATAGCAGGCCGCCCCGGCGGGGACGCACGCCGGGGGAATCACGATCTGGACCCTGGGCGCCTGTCCACCCGTCACAATCGCGACAGGCAGCGACGACATATCGACGTCCGCCTCGACCTCCCGCGACGTCGAAACGCCGCGAGCGCCGGTCCACTGGTGCGTGAGCGCCCTCGAGGAATAGCCGATGCGGCTCGGCGGGGTGTCTCCGTCGAAGAACTCCCCCGCTGCTGCCTCGAGTGCCTCGCCTGGGGTGGGGGCCGTGACGATGAGGACGTCATCGAGGTACACCCAGCCCGGCAGAGTGCCGCGCTCGGCCGCCGAGGTCGTGCGGGCCTCGAACCGAAGCTGCACGGCCGTCGCCCCAGATGGGGCGGTGAACGCCCAGACGGGGCGAACCCCATCCGCGCTGGCGGCCAACAGCGCCGGAGTCTTCTCCGTGACGCTGCGGCCGCCCACGGTCCACTCCGGGGAGACAGCAGCCGCGAGGCCAGGACTCGTGCGCACAAGCGCCGAGATCGCGACGGTCTGCCCTCCGGCGACAGTGACTGCCGTTGGCGCGGCAGCCGGACCCTGCGTGCCGGGCGGCACGTCGATGGCCAGATACTGCGGAGACTGGCGAGCGTGCCCGCCCCACGAGTCAGTATCCGAGCCGATCCTCACCGTGGCCGGAGCGATCTTCGCCCATTCCCGCAGTAGATACGCGAATGACGGATTGCGGCAAAGATTCTCACGAGCCACTACCTGCTCCTTCCAGCGAGTTGCTTACGGCGCACTAGGACGCCGGTGCTGATCGACTCCACATGCGCGCGGAACGAATGGCCGTCGTCCAACACAAGGTTGACCTGCGCCCCATCGAGCGACGGCACCGCGTTTGCTCCACTCGCCGCGAGCGCGCTGACGTCTGCCCACTGGCGGGCGGTGAGGATTGCCTCCCTCGTGCCCGTCTGGTTGACGGCTGCGGTGACTCCCGTGGGCAGCCATCCGCCGCGGTCGTACTTGCGAGCTCCGCCGTAGCGGCCGACGGTCGGCGAGCCCCAGATGCCGGTGTGCCTGGCGTTGAGGCCGGGCTTTGGCTCCTCGATCATCTGGCCGCCACCGGCGTAGATCGCGATGTGGTGGGCAGGTGCTCCCCAGTACAGCAGGTCGCCGGGGGCTGCCTGCGTCCAGGGGATCGGTGTGGAGCCGGCCTGGTATCCGGCTGCCGTGAGGCGCGGCCACCCCAGGCCAAGCTGCTGCGCGGCCCAGTAGACCAGGCCTGAACAGTCCAGGCCGGGCGGGATGGCTGAGCCTCCCCACACGTAGGGGACCTGCATTTGGACGGCCCGCATTGCGGCGCCCACGAGTCCGGCCGACGAGGATTCCTCGGCCTTCTTCTTGAAGAATGATCCGACTCCTGCGAGGAGGGATTCGACGCCGCCTGCGCCGAGCTCGCCGATGACTCCGGGGGCGATGCCCTTCATGAGTCCTCGGACGGGCTCGGTGATGAGCTGCGCGATAGAGCCGAGCGGGTCACGGAAGAACTCGCTCACGCCCCGTGCTGCGTCGGCGAACCAGCCTGCGATGCCGCCGCCGGCGAAGTGGGCGATGCCGCCACCGGAGAAGCCAGCGGGGGCCTTGCCGGGGGTGCCGCCTGGTCGGCGCTTCGAGGCGGCGTAGTTCGCGGCAATGATCCTGCTCGGGCCGATCTGTCGGACGAGCTCGGGGACGAGGATTGCCTCGCCCGGGGAGAGCATCGCCGGGATCGTGTCGTGTCCAGGGCTGTAGCCGGGGACGATGCCGCCGCCGGCGTACTCGGCGATCCTGGGGACCGTCGGCAGGGTGAGTGAGAGGCCGATCTTCGAGGCGACCGTTTCCACCATGGATTTCAGGCCGTTGGTGTAGACGGTGTCGATGATGAAATTGACCGGCTTTGCCGCGACGCTCTTCACCTTGTTCCACACGGACTCGATGGCTGAGCGCATGCCATCGAAGGTGGACGAGACGCCGCTCGACATAGACGAGAACACATTCATGACGCTGTCGTAGACCCACTGGACGGCTGCACTCGCCGTGGACTTGATGGACTCCCAGACGCCCGAGACAGTGGAGGAGATGCCATTCCAGATCGATGAGACGACGCCAGCGACCGTCGTGAACACCGTCGAGACGATGTTCCACACGGTGTTGATGTACCAGGTGACACCCGCGACGATGAGATTCCACGCGGCCGTCACTCCTGCGGAGATCGACGCCCACACTCCCTCGAGGAATGAGACGATGCCACCGAACACCTCGCTTGCGAGCCCCGCAATCCACTGCCAGGTACTAGCGATCTGCTCGAATACTGGCTTGATGACGCTGTCGTAAGCCCAGGTGAAGGCCTGGCAGATCGCGTCCCATACGGGCTTGATGACGTTGTCATACGCCCACGTGAAGACCGCTACCCATGCCTGTATGTATAGCTTGATCGGCGTCAGGACAACGCCGACGATGATCGCGAACGCGGTCTTGAACACCGTGACAATGCCGTCCCAGACAGCCGTGATTGCGTCCCATGCCGTCTGCAGGGGCTGCACGACGTAGGTCGAGAAGAATCCCGAGACACCGTCCCAGGTGCCCGTCCACCACGAGGAGATCGACTCCATAGCTGACGACCACGCCGAGCTGATCCAATCCACGAAGCTGTAGAACGCCTCCGTGATCGCCGCCCACGCCTTCCGGCCTGTCTCCGTCTGCGTGAAGAAGTAAACGAGGCCCGCGACGAGCGCGGCAATCGCCGTGACGATCGCGCCGATCGGGTTCATGTTCATCACGAAGTTGAACGCGACCTGCGCGGCCTTCGCGAGGTTCGTGGCCTTGACGAATTGCAACAGCCCGCCGGCCGCCTTCACGGCGTTCACGGCGCCCATGGCCGCGCTCATCCCCTTGAACGCCGCCGTGCCAGCGACTACCGCTGTCACGAGCGGAGCAACGATGTCAGTGTTCTTCCCAACCCAGTCGAACACACTCTTGAGTGCCTCAGCGGTTCGCTGAATCACTGACGGGCCATCCCCGCCGAACGCGCTGACCATGTCCCACACACTCTGAGCGAGCGGCGCGAACGCGGACGCGAGGTTCGTCGCTGCTTCCCAGCCGGACTTGAGCATTTCCCAGGCGGCCATGCCAGCATCACGCAGGTTGAACAGGAAATCGACGAGGCCGCTGTCCTCCTCGAGACCGAAGATCGGCCCCGAGAAATTCCCATTGGCGAGGACATCCCAAATTCCCTGGATCGAGGGCACTCCCACGTCCTTGATCCACGCGAACCCAGCACCGAGCGTGTCCGACATCCAGCTCATGAAGTCGGTCAGCTGCGGCTTCGCGAGGTCAATCATGTCCTTGAAGCCGCCGACAATCGTCGCCTGTAGATTGCCGGCCGCGTTCTCGATGCGCGACACGTCCGACGCGGCCGCGACCGCGACGTCATCAAAACCGAGCTGCAGAAGCGCCTGGTTGAACTCTTGCGCAGAGATTTGGCCTTCCGACATGGCATCGCGGAAGTTCCCCGTGTAGGCCCCCATGTCGGACAAGGCCTGTTGAATCTTGCCGCTCGCGCCCGGAATGGCGTTGGCGACCTGATTCCAGTCCTGGGTCTGCAACTTCCCAGCCCCGTTCACCTGGACGAGTGCCAGGCCCAGGCTCTTGTACGTGTCAGCCGTACCGCCCGACACCGCGTTGAGGTTGCCGGCTGCCTCGGCAAGACGGTCGAAGCCGTCCACACTGTTCGCGGCGAGCTGGCTCGTGATGCCCTGAATGTCGGCAAGGTCGTACACGGTGCGATCTGCGTACTCCTGAGCGGATGCCCCGAGACGCTCAATGGTCGAATCATCGACACCGGCGAACCGCAGCGTGTCCGCAAATTTATTCGTGGCGTCTGAGGCTGCGATTGCCTCGGACGCGAACCCGCCGATGCCGACAGCCGCCCCCAGCAGCGCAAGGGGGCCTAGCGCCGAGGTCACGAGTCCCCCGAGCGAGGTCACCCCCGAGCCAACGAGGCCGAGCGAGGAATCAACCTCGCGGGCTTCATGCTCGACGTTGTCGGCCTCTCGCACCCACCCCTTGAGCGAGGTTGTGAATCGCTCCCAGTTGGACGGGGCCTTCGAGATACGCTGGTCAAGCGCCTCGGTTGCCGCCTTCGCGCTGTCGGACGCGGCCTTCTCCTTGCGGAGCGAGTCCGCGTGGTTAGCGGACGCCTGGTCGGCCTTCTTGTTCGCTGCCGCTGACGCTTCTCGCGCTGAGGCCAGCGCCGACTCCGCACGAGCGACAGCCGCCGAGTCAGCAGATGAGCTAGAACGCGCGGCCGCGAGCGCACGCTCGGCACGCTCCACCGCAGTCGCTGCGGTCTCTTCCTCGGCGCGCGCCTTCGCGAGCGCCGAGGAGGACTTCTCCACCTTGGCGTGCGCTTCCTGCAGGGCTGCCCCAGCCTGCGCGGCCTCCTGACGAAGGCGGGCCGTTGACTTGCCCAGAGGATCGGCGATCGCGTTAACGAGGTCCTTGCCAGACTCGGAGACCTTCTCTTTGAATTTCTCCGCGTACTTCTTGCCCGCATCGCCAGCCACCTGCGGGAGCTGCGTGGCCGTCGCATTCTCGATGCTCTTGAAGAACCCTCGCATCGAGGGGACCACATCGACATAGACAGTGCCTGCCTGATATACGCCAGCCACGCAGACCTCCTACAGGTAGATATTTAGGTTTCTTGCGGACTCCACCCCGGCATGAGAGCCGCGAGCGCCTGGTGGGCGCTGCGGTCTCGGACGCTCGTGCGCGCGTCTTCAAGCGCGATCGCGGTGAGGCTCTCGGGTCGTGGGTAGGTTTCTTTTCCTCCGAAGGCCGAGACCAGCAGGTCGAAGATGTCCTGCATGACTCTGACCTCGGGGGTCTGGGTTCGGAGCTGTGCCTCGGTATCGTCGTCGTCCTGTGCTTCGGCGATCGCGATTGCCGTTTCGATTGCGACCTCGGGGTCGTTGAGTATCGCTGCGACAGTTCGGCTCGTTGAGGGTAGCTCGTCGATCAGAGTCAGGAGGAATCGGTATCGGCGAGCGCGGAACAGGGCGTAGGTGTCCCAGCCCTGCTCCGCGAGGTCCGCGACGACTTGCCCCTCGTACCGCGTCAGGCGGTCGTAGAGGCGCGCCCTTCCCCCAGGGAGCCGAGCGAAGCCTCGTAGTGCTCGGATGCCTTTCGCATGAGGAGCAGCATCTCGCGCAGGCTCAGATGCTTGGTGACGAATGCGGCGTCGTCCTCCGAGAGCCACTTGGAGATAACCTCGGTGGCACGCTTGCCGCCGCTGAGGTCTTGGAGGAGGTCTTCGCCGGCCTCGGGGCTCAGGCCCAGGGGGTCCGGGAAGGTCACGACTCGGTTGTTGATCCCGAAGGTGAACGGGGTGACCTCTGCTGCGCCATCGAGGTTCTTGAGGGCTGCAAGGGTGAGGGTCGGGGTGATCTTGTCTGCCATTGGTGTTCTCCTTGTTTGGTGTGGTCAGTTGTTGCGCTGGGTGCTGGCGGGCGGGGCGGGCAGCGTCGGCGTGGAGTCTTCCTTCTGTGCGGGCTTGGCCTCGGCCCATCCCTGTGCGCGCAGAGTGTTCGCGTCGGCTGCGTCGTCGGTGACTCGCGTGAGCACGAGGTCTTCCCCACCGTCCGTCTTGATCGTCTTCGTGAAGGTCAGCTGATCCATGGTTGTCCTATCGACTGTGTTCTCCTGGGGGTGGTAGCGGGCAGAGGCCGGAGGGAGAACATCCCCGGCCCCCGCCCGCAGTCTGTGTCAGACGCTGAAACCGGTGATGTCACGGTGCTTGAGCATCGCCGAGCCGCCGTAGTAATTACGGCAGGCGGTACCTGCGGCCTCGTCGGCGAATGCCTTGAATTCGAGGTCGCCAGTAATCGCGTCCGTCGCCTTGAGCCCGATCGTCGGCATTGAGACGAGCTTGGCGCGCGTGAAACACCAGCCCATCAGCCACTCGTCATCAGCAGGGCCGTCGGCTGCGACGATCAGCAGACGCTTCTCCGGGATGGAGGGAAGAAGCGGATCATCGAACACGACTTCTCCCGTGGTCGCGTTCGCCTTGACCTGCGAGAGGTCAATGCCGTGCGTCAGGCTCAGCATCTCCTTGCGGAACAGCTCGAAGATGTTGAGCTTGATCGTCTTGGTTGCCTTGGTCAGGTCAGAGCGCACAGGCTCTGCGTAGCCCAGGCCATCGACGTCGTCGACGGACACGTCAGGCGTGATCTCTCCGCCATCGGTCGTGAAGATTCCCAGCGGAGTCCAGTCCGCGGAGAGTTCCTTCATCGCGCCGCTTGCTCCCGTCAGCGCGTCCGGGACAGCGGTCGTGAGCGGTGCGACGAAGGCCAGAACGTTGAGCGCCTTGCGCACGTTCTTTGCCTTGTTGTGCTTCTTCTTCAGCGCTTCAATGGTCGTCGTGTCGGCCATATCGGTTTCCCTTCCAGATCAGATGTTGGTTAGTCGGTGGGACGTTGAGTGACTTCCACGCTGAGGCCCACCACCTCAACGACGCCATATGCGGCGCGCACCCCCAGGCGGGACGGCACAGACGCCTCATCCACCCACCCAGAAGCCCCCACCACAGGACGAACTGACAGAGCATCCACAACCTCATCCGCGAGCGCCTCCGCGCCGACGACGCCCGGCCCTGTGGGGGTCTTGGCGTACACGTCGACAACGACGGAGGTAATACGCTCGAAATCGAGGTCCTGGGATTGGGTCGCGTAGACATGCACGAGCGGCATCGGCCATGTGTCCGGGAGGCTGCCCTCCTGGATCACCCGTACTGTCTGCGCCCCCGTTGCTGAGGCGATCGCGTCTCGTAGTACCTGGACGGGGTCCGTGTACTTCATGACCGGCCTCCTCGTCGTGCGCGCTTGGAGCCCGCAAGCTTGCCGAGCGTGTGATGCCCGGGGACGCGGCGCCCGTCTCTGGCGAAGTGCCCGAACTCAACAGGCACGGCGTGTGGGGCATCGTTGACGACGCGACCGACAGCCCTGCGAGACGAGCCGTTTCGGCGCGTCTTCACAGTTGCCGTCACAGCCTCGACCCTGTACGCGTCGGTGAGTACGCGGTCCCGTTTCGGGGCCGCTGCTGCCGCCGCCGCACGCAGCGATTCGGCTTCACTGACCATTGCTTCACTGATCGACGCGGACTGTAGAAGCGCCTCGATCGCGGCCGAGCTGACCACGAACTTGACTGCCACGTGTCACCTCCGAGAGATCACGACAGCCGTGCCGCGCGGCCACGGTGAGGATGGCTCCTCGACCCTCCATGTCCCGCCGAGAGGATGCTCCGCCGGGACACGGATGACATCCCCGACGCGCAGCGTTATCCCCCTCGGAAGGTAGAGCGTCGCTGTCTCGTCAGCCCGCTCAGAGGCTGCCTGATCGAGGAGCCCCGGCACAGTGAACTGTCCCGGCGCGATCAGGCAGCCCCCGATGAGGCGCGGTTTGGATTCCTCGACGAGGTAGCCGTCCCCGTCACGATGGACGGTCCCTTCTACCTGAATCGGGGTCTTCCATTCCTCCATCACGTCAGACCCCTCCCATCACCCACACGTGCCCAGCGCGTCGCGGGCGGTACGCATCCGCGAGCGCCTGGTCATCCGGTGAGAGGATGGCTTGTCCGCCTACTGCCCAGGTGGCATATTGGCGGGTCTGTGTGAACGGCCCCGTCGTCTCGGTCATCTGGGTTGCGCCTTGTGCGGCTGCGTCAGGGATGAGGAGGATACGTCGGGCGCTATCCGCGAGCTGTAGTCGTACCGCTGCGGGGACCTCGGTGAAGCCTGCCGCGTAGGTGACGACCACAAACTCATTCGCTGCCAGTGCGACTTGGATGAAGCCGTGCCTGACGGTGTAGGGGATCGCCTGTCCGTCGTCGGTCGTGACAGCTTCGACGGAGATGAGCGGCGCCCGTGTGGGGACGACTCGTCCGCCCGCGTCGACCTTCAGGCGGTGCGTGTACTGCTCGACGGTGAACGTCTGGCGTGCGCGCGCCTTGAAGGCCTCGGCGAGCTTGTCAGCGATGAACGTTGCCCGCGCCGACTCCGAGTCTGTGAGGGGTCGGCCGAGAGCGGCCTCGATGTCCTCGACAGTTACCAGCGGAACAGGCATCGTCCCCCCTACTTCTTGGACTTCTTCGAAGTCTCCTCAGCAGCGTCGCCCTCGTCGGCCGGCACGTCTTCACTGGACGGCGAGGCCTCATCGGAGGTGGTCTCCTCGAGGATGCCTGCCGTGATCATTGCCGTGGCGACCTCGTCCGCGAGCTCGAACGTGATCCCGTTTTCTCCCTTGACCTGCATCATGCCGCCTTGAAGACCTGGATCGCCTTCGGGCGCAGGACTGCGCCGCCGTAGACGTGAAGGCCGCGAACGCGATCTGCGAAGGTCTGCTCCGCGCGCATCGACTCGGTCTTCTCGACCTGGGACACGTAGGCCACGGACGGCTTGTGGAACGCGACGGCCATCGGCTTCGTGTTATCGAGCCAGGGGCTCGTGACCACGTCGAAGCCCAGGAGACGACCGATCGTCGCTTCGCGGAGGCCATCCGTCATGTTCGACTTGTCGAAGCTGGTGAGCTTCGAACCGTCAGAGAGGAGGAACTCCTCGAACGCCGCGTTGATGAGGAGCACGCGGTCCATGGCGGGGACCTTCTCGGCCGAGAGCTTGCCGCGCAGCTTCAGGATTGCGCCGTATGCGGTCTCCCAGTTCGTCGGGTTCGCGATGCCCGTGACCGCCGTGCCCCTGGAGGTCAGCATCGCGGTCAGGAAGGTCTCCGCGTCTTCAACGAGCGCGGCCGCCGCCGACTTGGTGTAGGCATCAAGCGACTGGTTCGCCTGCGCGGCGTCGATGTCATCGACCAGGAAGTCGAAGCTCTTCTCCTGGTCAATGGTGATCTCGATGCCCGTGGACTCCACGGCATCGGGGACGGTCGTGCGCGGCACCTTAGCGCCACCAGTCCCAGTGACTGCGCCGGTCTTGTAGTCCTTCACCTTCACATCGACGATGCCGGGGATGTGAATCTTCGAGCCCGCGGTGAAGGCCTTCTCGTATTCGCGGTTGGCCATCCCGACGAGCACCGTGTCACGACGGAAGTTCTCGAGGATGCTGGCCGACCACAGTTCCGGAATGAAATGCGTGAGAGTCATTGTGTGTCCTTTCTTGGCTCGCTATGCGATGCCCATGATGTTGTTCAGCTGCCCGTCCTGACGGGCCTTGATGATCTCTGCGGGAGACATCTTCTTGAGGTCTTCCCGGGTGAGCTGTCTGGCAGCCCTGATCTCGTCACCACGAACCCCCGCATCAGCCGCGGGAGCACCCTTGGGGACCTGCGCGCCTCGCCAGGCGAGGAGGCGCTCAGCAGATGCCCTCAGCTCCTCCTCTGACGAGCCAGACAGCAGGTCTGCGTCCACGCCCGTCGCTGCCGCGACCTTAGCTCGCATCGCCTCGGCCTCCATCGCTGCAGCTCGCGCCTCAGCCTTCGCTGCCGCTTCCTGAGCCTTCTGCAGCTCGGACTTGCCCTGCTCCTGAGCCTCGTCATAGAGGCGCGCCTTTTCGGCGTTCTCCTTCATCCGAGACTCATTCTTGCGGGACAATTCCTTCCACTTCCGGGCCTCAGCCTCCCAGTCAACCTGCTGGGCCGTATCCTCAGCGGTAGCTGCAGGGGCATCCTGCGCGTCCCCTCCCGTTTCTGCGGACGGGGCGTCGACGAAGCGAAGATATGGACGGTGCTTCAGGTGGTTCTTCATGGTGATTCCTCCCATTCCGGGTACACGAAAGCCCCCACACCGTTACGGCTGGGGGCTGGTTGGGTATCAAAAAACCGACCCAGGCATTACGTCCGAGGCCGGCTAGTTTGAGCATTATGTGAAAAGGACACCTGGGCTGCCCGAAGGGGCTGCCGGGATGTCCTCACCGCTAGGATAGCACACTCACGGAATGTAGACAATATTTCCTGCATGATCTACGACAATCACTTGGGTAAGATGACGACCCTGCATACCCTGCCGGACATCCCCGATCGCTTGCCTATCGTCGAGTTCGCTACGGCGCAGATCGAGGACCAGGCGTTCAGCCTGTTTCCCCGCTCGCTTCATCTGCGAATCGACGGTGTTCTTGCCTTGCCCCGTGGGCGCTTTGAGCTCCCAGACCTGCTGATTCATTTCCACGTCTGGGTTCTTCACGCCTTCTTCGCGCGAATCTATGCGGAACAGTACGTCCATTCCCTCTTCCGCCAGGCGCAGCGCCGTGAGCACCTCATGCTCACTGGGCGCGTCTCTGACCGAAACTGCCGGGATGAACACCCGCCCGTCTCCGTGAGTTGGGTATTTGAATTCACCGGGAATGCCTGTTACGTCCCCACCCTCATACTGAAGCGTCTTGTGCCACTTTTCGGCAGGGACACTCATCAGGCGCTTCAACCGATCGGAGTCGTCCGGCGGTTGTGCTGTGGTCTTCTTCGGGGGCTTGGGTGGCTTAGGCGGTTCGGACTCCCCCGCCTTGTGCTTAGGCTTGGCCTTGGGCTGTGCCCACGACAGCGTTGGCCCATACTCGCCGTGTTCACTGACCGTCAGGAGCTTCCGATAATCCGGTGTACGCCCACCCCGGTCAGAGACACCGAGGCGGTCCACCGTGATCTGGTGGACCTGTTCGAGCAGGCCCTCGTCAATCACCTGATTGACCGCCAGGCCCGGAGGAAGAGGCTGCACATCGCAGTCACACCCCGGGTGAATCGGCAGCAGGTCACCACGGTAATAACGCTGCGTCGACGCGACCACACAGAGGGCGCAATTCTCTCGCCCCGTGAGGACACGCCGGTAGAACTGCCCCTCCTCTGGGTAGCCCCGCATCGACTGCCGAGACGCATGCACCTTCGCCAGCTGCATGTCCCCACCGATCAACTGCGTGAGCCGCAGCCGCCCCTCAGCCGCAGCCTGCGGCAGCGGCTTGCCAGCCGCGAGCGCGGTGTACACGTCAACGGCTGGGCGACGGTAGACGACGCGGGGGTCGACGCCGCGAGCGCCGCGTATCTCGTCCTGGTCGATGGGTGGGAGGACGACCTTCCAGCCGAGCTCGCGGGCGCACTGGGCGAGGTACGCGCGAGTCAGGTCGGCTATGCGGAGCTGGCCTGCGGCCACTCTGGGAGTGATCGCTTCGATCATGTCCTCGACGGCGCTGGCCCTGTAGTGCGGGAGTGAGTCCCAGTAGGCCTGTCCGAAGGCGGTGATCTGCTGTCGGATTGCGTGGACCTGGCTGTCATATGCCTCAGTGAGGCTGTTGAGCGAGTCCAGGTCCGGCATCGTTACTTCTCCTCGAGTGTCGCTGACTGTGTCTCTGGGAGTCGGAGTGCTACGGGGACGGCGCCCGTGAATCGGATTCCGTCGAGGCCGACGACCTCCGACGCTGATTCAGGAGCGACGCCGGCGCGGATCGCCGTGCCGAGGGCGTCAAACCTGAGTTTCAGGTCTGCTGGGTCTCCCCCCCCCGCTCCCGGGGTTGCGGCCTCGTCTGTCAGCTGTGGCTGCGGCTTGTCTTGGAGCGCGAACGCCAGTGCGAGTTGCTCCTCAGCACGGCGTTGCTTGTCCTGTGCGATCTGCTCGGGGCTGTAGCCGAGGATGTTGCGTTGGATGGTTTCGAGCGCTTCGCCTGCATTGCGTGCCTGGACGGCGGCCGCGTATTTCTCCGTGAGGGACACTGCGTGGGGCGGGACGAACAGGACCTCCACGGTCTCCGTCTCGTCTAGCGTGTATCCCTCGACCGCGAGTGCCTTGACGATGAGGTAGGCGAGCGCGGGCTTGAAGCGTTCGATCCTGTCGCCTGCCTTGGAGAGGAGTGCCTTCTGCGGCTGTTCAGCTCCCGCCGCCGATTGGTTTGCCGCGTCCGGGAGCATGATCGAGAGCGGCGTTGCCGTCTCGGCAGCCAATTCGCGCCAGTCGTCCTTGGTTGCGTTGAGAATCTCGGTGATCTGTGTCTGGGATGATTCCCAGATTTCCACGCCCGGGGGCAGCTCCCAGAGAGCGGCGGGTGAGGGTTCGAAGATCGCCTGGTAGTCGATCGCGTTCCCGGACTCGTCCTCGGACGGCAGGCCCGCCGATCCCTCAGCAGACTTCAGTGCTCGCTGTCGGAAGGCCTGCATCGAGATAATGACCAAGCGCTGCAGGGTCTGCCAGTTGATTCGGTCGATCAGGTCGAGCACGTGCTCGAACTCGCCCATGCTGTGCCTGTTCTCGAGGACCACGACCGGGGGCGCTCCCTCGAAGGGCTGGACGCCGCCGAGGTCGAGTCGCCAGTCCCCGGACACACGGGAGATCAGTTGCCGCGACTTGTCGTATGCCGAGCGCGTGTAGGACATGCGTAGGCCCGGCGTCCACATCACGAGGTGGTCGAGGCCGGCCGCCTGGTCTCGCCAGACCTTCATTGCCGCGAGCGCGCGCCAGGGCTTGACCGGGTCCGGTTCGACGTACATGTGTTCGGGGCGCTCGTATGTGACGCATGCTCGGCCGTCTTCGTCCTGGGTGACCAGGAGGTAGCCGTGGCCGAGGGTGGCCGCGTCCCAGATCGCGTCCGAGAAGACTACCTTGAGGCGGTTGTCGCGCCAGATGCGCGCGGCCGCCTGAGCTGCGGGGCTGTCCTCGCTGGCTCCGACTGTCACCCCGTTGGGGATGAGTCGATCCGCTAGCGCTGACACGACGAGTTTGCCGGGGTTGGTGCGCGCACGCCGCTGGAACTTCAGCCATGCCTTTGCGAGATTAGGGCCCATCTCCGGCAGGGGAGATGATCCGTTGGTGTATGAGCGTAGGAGGTCCGTTCGTGGACGCTCCTTGTCCATCTTTGCGGTGAGGTAGGCGAGCCATTCCTCGGGCGTTTTCGTCATGAGGTGGGGCCTCCTCCCCCAGTGCGTGTTAGTAGAGCCGCCTCGGTGCGCGGCGGCTGGTTTGCTTGGCTGCGCCCTTGCCGACGGCGTCGAGTCCGGCCGTGTAGGCGAACATGGCGCCCCAGGCGGCGTCAATCTTCGAGTAGTCCTGGTCGTCCGCAGGTTTGACGAGGACGTAGCCCGATTGCCTGGGCGATTTACGAGCGTTGAGCAGGTGCGCGGTCATCGTTGGGTCTCCGTCGTATGTGACGAGGCCTTGGTGGATCGCGGACAAAAGTTGCGCGAAGTTCTCGCAGGTCTTACTGACGTTGCGCTGCGGGTACCGGATCGGCTCGGACGCGCTGATCTTGGCGCGCAGGCGGCGCGAGTAGCGCGCCTCCCAGCCCTTCACGTCCTGAGCCCAGCCAGCCGACGGGTCCGCGTAGAACCCCACGACATTGAATCGCTCGAAGGCTTCACGAACGGTTTGCTCGACTTCGAGGCGGGGCGGCTGCCAGCCTTCGCCTGCGGGGCCGTCTGGCTGGCTCCAAATCCCGACCTTGAACAGGTGCCGTTGCGTCACCGAGTAGCCGATCAGGACCGTTGCGTCCGCGATGCCGATCTTCCTACCTTCGGAGCCGTCGAAGCCGAGCGTGATCGGCTCGGTGGAGCTGATCTGCTTCGTGTGGTCTTCGATGGCTCGCAGCTCCGGCATCGTGAGCCATGCGTCGGACGCGCTGTTGATCTGGTTGAGGAAGTTGGCGCACATGTCCGCCGGGTCGTTATCCGGATGCCAGAAGCTATCCGCGATGCGCTCGATGTCGACCCAGCCGGGTTCGCACTCGGGCTCGTGGATCGCGCATCCCCTGGGGTCGGCTGCCGAGTCTCCGTAGGCGATGCGCAGACCGTTGATGAGCGATTCGCGGTCCGAGATGTCGGTGTCCAGCGGGGCCTCACGGTGGTCGTAGTACAAGCCCCGAGCAGCTTCCGGCTTGGCCTTGCCAGCCTTGATCAGCTCATAGAATCGCGCTGTCGTCTCCGCGACCGAGCGTTCGCCGATCGTGTAGGCGTTGGGGGTCTCGATCGTCAAACCGCCGAGCTTATCCGCGTTCGCACGCAGTGTCTTCGCCAGCTTCGGGCCGCCGTTCGACGGCAGCCACGTTTCTGTCTGGTCCATAACAGCCATGACGGCCTTCGCCCCTTTGACGGAGGTCGCCGAGGATGTTCGTTTCTCGATGCGGCCGCGACGTAGGGCTACGAAGCTGTCCATGGGGTCGAGGCCGTACTCCGACTCGGCGGGAGAGCCACGCAGCATTTCGAGCAATGGGTCCCAGGTGTTCGCCGTCTGGTCGTCGGTGGTCGCCGTGACCTGCACGATAGGCGTGCGCCGCGTCGACCACGGCACGCCGACCGGCTGCCCCTCAGCATCCCACCCGTCACACAGAACGGGGGCCATCGCTTCGGCGCAGCAGATCGCCGCGATAAACGGGCTCTTGCCCCACCCACGTGGACGCGACAGCACCGCGCGCTGCTTGACGCGACGGCCCGTGTCCGGGTCCAGCTCGTACAGCCTCGCTAGGAATTCAATCTGTTCCTGCGTGGGCACGAACGGGATGTGTTCCTCGCTGTCCTCGTCCCTGTCAGGCATGAGGAGGAACTCCATCATCCAGTCCGCGATGTCGTAGCCGAGCGTCGGGAACTCGTCGTCCTCGTCGATCGGTTGCCAGGGCACGTTACACCGCCCTCAGCTTCTTCTGTCGCCTGCGCGCACGCGCAGAAACGGGCACCGCATCATCAACGGCGGTGTCGTCGTCTTCGAGGTTATCGGCCACCGCGAACTGAATCCTCAACCTTGCGCGGTCCTCGGGTGTCGCCCCGAACTTCGCGACACGCAACCTGAGTTCAGCGGCCACGCGGAAATCGCCCTTCCAGTACAGGGCATGCAGGTACGCGGTGTCGAGGAGGAATGACCAGTCAGTCTCGGTGTACTCCGTGCTGAGTGGGGATTCGCCCCACATCTTCCACCACCGACGCGTCATCGTCGGCCACGTGAAGCGTTTCTTCCGGGGCTTGCCATTCTCGTCGAGGACAACTTGCTCGATGACTGGCAGCGACGGCTGCTTGACTGGCTGTGCCGTGATGATGCGCAGGATTTGGGGGTCTTTGTTCCGGCGAGCTCGCGAGCCCTTCGGCTTTGGTGCGGGGCCACGTCCAGCCATAACTACCCCTCCAATCCGCAGAATATCAACGCATTATCCGTTACAATAGGAGACGTGAGGACATGCGAACACTGCTCGACTCCGCTCAAACAATGGGCGCGAGTTGACGCGCGCTTTTGCTCGGCCCGATGCCGAGTCGCTCATCACCGCGCCGCGCATACGCAAGCCCCACGAGGCCTGCCCGTCGAGCTCACCAGCCGCCCCCGATGGGTCAACCACCTGAACAAGCGCCCGCTGTGCTCACGTACCGGCCGTTGGGCCTCCGTTACAGACCCGAGCACTTGGAGTACCCACGCGGCCGCGAGCGCGACTGGCGCTCCCCTGGGGTTCGTCCTCGGGGACGGCATCGGCTGTATCGACCTCGACGGGTGCCTCGATGAGCATGGCATCCCCAACGAGGCCGCTCGCGCTCTTCTCGCGTACTACGAAGGCTCCTACGTCGAGGTCTCGCCGTCTGGGCGCGGGCTGCATATCTGGGGGACGGCCGTCCCGCAGCGCGGCTTCAAGCGCACGTGGCGTGGGCAGCGGATCGAGTTCTATTCGCAGGGGCGATACATCACCGTCACGGAGAATGTGTACCAGGACGGCACCCTGGCACCCCTCTAAATTCCCCCACGCCCTCACCCCACAGCCCGGCGTTTGCGTTGCGCTATCAACGCTTGCGGGCAGTTGATATTTCCCCAGACCCGTACAAACAAAAAACGACAGCTCTTGACGGTGTCTGGGTTGGGTGGGGAGGGGGTCCCTGGTGGGGGTCTAGTCGATGAGGCCGGGATGCTTGCGCTTGCGTGGGGCGTTTCGCGCCCGCTCTGCTGCTAATGCGGCCGCGGCTTCTCGCTGAGTCTTTCGCTTGTGATGCCACGAGCACAACCACTGCAAGTTCGTCGCTCGATGATTGTCACCAGGTGTGATGTGGTCGCACTCGGCACCAGCTGCAGGGCAGCGCGTCCCGTCATGCAGGAGCGCTTCGCAGCGTCCGCCTGCGCGGGCTCGGACGAAGGCGCGGCGCTCATCCCAGTCAGGCGGGAGCCGCGATGCACGATCGCTCGATGACCACGCCATGACGCTTCATCCTCTCGGAGCTCGCCTGTCCGGCGGGTACGCGAAAGCCCCGGACGGTATCCGCCTCGGGGCTTGTTCGACACTTCTGCCGTTGGCACGAATGTTACAACTGCCATGCGGCGCTGTCAATCAACCTTCACCTGGTTTGCGTGTCGTGTCGTGCAGCGTCGGCGCGACGAGGCCGCAGCCGCTAGCACATCCTCGATGGCGACCCATACGGAGCTGCCGACCTTGACCGACCGCACCCGGCCCGCAGCCGCCCACACCCGGACCGTTGACGCGGGGAGGCCGGGGACATGTTTCGGCACATCGCACTGTCGTTCCCACTCCTCCCCTGCCACGATCATGCCGACGGCTCCTCGGCCTTTGCTGACATGCGAGCAACCAGGACCGACCAGGCGCGCAGGCGTTCCCAGTCCTGGGAGGACAGGACACGCCCGCAGGAGATGCGCGAGCAGGTGACCTGCTCTTGCCCGCCAACGACTCGGACGGGCGTGACCACGAGCGAGTAGGCGTTGCACGACGGACACGCAATATCCTGCACACGCCGCTCCGGTTCCTCGACTGCCCACCTCGCGCGTGCGCCGGCGTCGAGCCGGGCCAGGTCGGCAAGCATCTCTGGCGCCCACGGTGCGGCCGCGACGCGGTCGAGCAGCGGGTCAACCCATCGCACGAGCTCAGTCAGCGCCTCCGGGGCACGGATGCCGACCGGCTCTGCCTCGACGAGGTATGCCTCGCCCGTCTCCGAGTCGATCTTGCGACCAGGAGCAGACCACCACAGGCCGGACGGCCGAGGAGCCTCCACGCCGATGTGCTCGCCTGCCTGGATACACCACGAGGCCAGCGCCGCCGCGAGCTCGTCGGCAGCTGCCCTCTGCTGCGGGTACAGCGAGGACGAGCCAGGCGGGCGACCACCTCCGGACGAGGAGACCGCCGATGGCGCGTCATCCCCGCTCATCAGCTCGCCGACGAGTGCCGGCATCGTGCGCACGACGGCTTGGAGCCGCCCCCAGCACCTCGCACACAAGACCCCGACGTGAGCCGGACTCGGGGCGCAGCCCCGGCACGAGTCATCCTGGCAGTCAGGAAGATGCTCACCAGGCGATGCACACCCGGATGAGCACACGCGGTTCAGCATGGCTCCTCCTCAAGGCAGAACCGGCAGGGCACGTCGGCCCCATGGATCGGACACACGGCGTCATCGTCCACCGGGGGACGACCTCGCCACTGGTACCAGGGAGACCCCCACTGCCCACCCACCTGTGGGCTAGGAGCATCCCCCGCCAGACCAGCAGGTGAGGGGTTGGGCATGGGCTGAGAACCTTCAGGGGAATCGCCAAGGTCTCTCACCTGACGTTTGCGCCGTGGCCTACGCCTGCGGGGTGAGGCAGGTTCACCCTGCCCGGCCCCGCCAGTCTCCCAGCCAGACCCTTCCCTATCTAGTTCCCTGCCCTGCCCCTCCCTGCCCTGACACGCGCGTGCGCGCGTAGACACCCGCTTTGCTGCCGTCGCGGCAAGATTTTCCTGCGCTGCGGCTGCCGCTGCGGCAGGATTTGTTGCCGTCGCGGCTGCCGCTGCGGCTGCCGCAGGTGCCGTCGCAGGTCGGAGTGGGTTTGCGCGGCGCAGGCTGGGGGCGGGTTCGACCTGACCCGAGGCGTTAGCCTCGACGGGATCCTCGCCTCCCTCGCCTGCTGCCTGCCCCCAGTCGAGCGCGTGAGCGTCCGGGAGATCAGCGTCCGTGCCGGCGGCGGTGCTGCTGGGATTCCAAGGGAGGGAGGATTCGACCTGACCCGAGGGCGTCCCCTCGACGGGATTCGCGTCCCTCCCGGCTTCGACCATGACAGCTCCGCCGCGACGCGGCGTGTCCTCGACCGTGTTCCGCTCAGCGCTCTTTGGAGGCGCTGACCAGTCCGCCTGCCCGGGCATCCACCCAGGGCGGTGAAGCACCATGCCCGCCTCGGCAGGCGTGCGCTGCTGCTTCTGCTTGTTGCAGTCCGTGCATGCGATCACGATGTTGGCCGCGCCAATGTATTTGGTCGGCTCAACGTGGTCGTACTGCCACGTGCTGCGGTCCTTGCGCTGCACCTTCGTCCCGCAGTATCGGCAAGGCGCAACCATGTTGCCCCCGCGCTCGACACCGCCGACGCGATCGCGCAGCCAGACAGCATCTGTGATCTTCCTGTTTTTCAGCTCAGCACGCTTTCCCCTCGTGACTCGCACGTCTTCGCCACGGTCGTAGCGAAGGTCGAACCAGTCATGGAAGATGAACGAGCCAGGCGGCGGCTGCACGCAGCGTTCGCATGAGTGTCCCGGCGCGTGCCACAGGCCCTCTTCGACGAGCATCCCCGCCAGCTGAGTCGCCACTTCAAGATTGAGCGTGTCCGAGACGAGCGTCTCGACCGCAATCACTCCATCGGTCAGCGCCTGCTGGCAGGCCGTCCCCGCGAGCGCCCACATGCCGAGTGCGGCGAGGCCGCTGAGGTCCCCGGTCATGGCGCGGCGGGCGAGGCGTTGAATCTTCGGGTTGCCCCGGAGCTCGTCTCCAAGTTGGAAGAACATGTGTGTCGCTTTCTAGTCTGAGCACCGGCATTCGCCGGTTACTGGGTTGATTGCGCCGCCGCATGAGTCGCACACGCGGGGCGTCCAGTCGTTGCAGGTCATCTGGTCACCTCCTCTTGGTCGTAGTCTTCAGGGAACAGGCTGCGGGGCCTGTAGTCGGGGTAGTTCCTGGTCATCCAAGCTCGCTCCGTGAAGGCGCGGCGTTGTTGCTCGGCCCGGACGTAACAGGGGTGGCACAGCGCGCGGCCCGGGAGTATCGGTGCCTCGCATTTGGGGCAGCGCCGGGGGTTCTCGTCGGGGTCGGCGGGGTTGATTCCCCAGCCTGTGCGCTCGTGAGCGGTGGCCATCAGAACGGGGGTTCCCAGACGGGTTCCTGCTGGGTTTGGCGTGCCCAGGGGTCATCTTGGACGATCTGGCGGGGCGCGGGCTGCTGTGTTGCCTGCGGGGCCTGCTGCGGTGTCTGGGCGGGCTGGGGGGACGCAGGTGGAGGCGGGGGCGGGTATCCTGCCCCGCCGTCGGCTGCGGGGTGCCTAGTGACCTGTGCGCGGGCACGGCGTAGGGAGGGGCCGACCTCGTCGACCTGCAGTTCGACGATCGTGCGGCGCTCGCCCTGCTGGGTGTCGTATGAGCGCTGGGTGAGGCGGCCGACGACGATGACGCGCATGCCCTTACGGAGGGACTCGGCGACGTTCTCGGCGACATCGCGCCACACGGAGCAGCGCATGAACAGGGTGTCGCCGTCGCGCCACTCACCGGCGTTGCGGTCGTAGGTTCGCGGGGTGGAGGCCACCGTGAAGTCAGCGACGGCGGAGCCGGACTGTGTCCAGCGGAGTGTGGGGTCGGCGGTCAGGTTACCGACGAGGGTGACGACTGTTTCGCCGCTCATTGGTCTTCCTCGTTTTCTTCGTAGGGCATGACGGTGAATCGGATCGAGCACATGGGGATGCCCATGCGCTTGCTGGTGTGGCGGGGGTCGAGGCGCATGTCCGGTCCCTGCAGGTGACGCGCATCGTCGTCCGGCAGCAGTCCGGCATCTACAAGCCCGTCCACGAGGGCCTTCAAGGTGGGCATGTAATTGTGGAGGTCACGGCGGCGGCCGTCCGGGAACCGAACCCACGCGACGAGGCGCGCGCGCATGAAGGTCGGGCAGTGGGCCGCGCGGGCCATCACGCGCGCCTGCATGCGCAGGGTCCGAATCCGCGGGGAGAGAGTACGGCGGTCAGCTCGGCCGTTGAGCGAGAGCATGTCCGCCTGGGGCAGATCGAAGGGGCCAATCTCCCACAGGGGCGCGACAGTCGCATCATTCATCACGCTCATCTCCTGCCTGCGGGTAGAGGCCATCGATGAGCTCGTCAACGACAGCCCCGATGGTCCTGCGGATGCTCATACGCTCCTCGGGCGTCTGCGCATACTTCTCGGCAATCGCAGCGCCAGCATCGATCAGGTCTGACGCTGTTTTGATCACATGCGTCTGAACCCTGGACAGCTCGCGCTCAACGGCACGGACGTGATTCGCGCACTCGATCTTGATGAGGTCATCTTCAGTCATCGCCGAACCTCCTCACTGAGCGCGCGTACATGTCGCGTGCACACTCGACGAGGCCGCGCCGCGAAAGAGGTGATCCCTGGCCTTCACACAGCCACGCGCTCCTGTCCTTGCCGTCCTCCGGGGCGATGCTCTCCGCGACGAGGACCCAAGACCCCACCACGCAGTCCGGCCCGTGCTTTTCTGCGACCAGGGCAGACACAGCGTCTTCGAGAGCGCTGAACACAGTGGTGTCGTTGCTATTCACAAGTCCTCCCCACTTCCGTAGACGCGAAGCCCCCGCGGCTCACCAACGCTCCCCACCGGCACAGGCGGGAGCACCGCCTCTTCCAGGTACGGGATCGACGGGCCGTCGTACAGGAGCTCGCCCGTCACAGGTGCCTGAAGCAGCACTGACCCAGCGGACCACCCGAGGCACGCATCGCTGCCCCAGATGAACGAGGACCGCCCATAACCATCCCCGACACGAACACGCAGAGGAATCTGCCAGGCCGCCGCCGACGCCGCGAACACGCGCACGACGGCAGGGTCCATCTCCACGGCCGCATCCTGATAGAGGACCCCATGTGCCCCATCCAGCAGGAGGCGCGCTGCGTCGACGCGGTCCTCATCCATCGGCTCCGACGCCGGAGCGACACGCGCCATTTGCGGCCCATACAGGACGCCCGTCTCCTGGACAGTGATGCCCTCCCTCTCATCGAGGAGGAGGCTCACCCGCTCGACGGGAGACCCCGCGAGGAACGTCGCCAACGCCTCAACAGCAGAGCGACGCAGCCACATCGACTTCACGCCATCCCCGTAGCTATCCCCATCCAAAACGGTGAACCGCACCGCGATCGCGCGCTTACGATCAATCGCCGAGGCAAGCACCATCACGCAATCCTGGACGACGGCTAGACGCAGCAGGCCCGCGCCATTGTCCGGGGCATCCTCGGGAATCTTGCGCGCCACATGCGGCAGGGCCGCACGCAGCGCCCCCTCCAACGCAGCCCGAGACACGACCACCAGCGTTGAATCCATCAGTACACCTCCCCAGCTCGCGGTCCCCAGGTGATGACTGCGGGGGTAGCCTCGACCTTCTCGCAGAACGCCTCCTCACCCTCACCGAGGGGGTAGCCCCAGTGTTCCAAGGTCCGCAGGTACAGCTGAACGAGGCTGTCAAAGCGCTCACCGTTGCGGCTGCGCCAGTAATCACGGCCCATGCCACCCTCGAGGACGCCGATACACCACGCGAGGCGTGCCTTAGCCGCCTGCGCTGCTGACATCGTGAGCCCGTACCCCATGTCATCGAAGTTGATCAGCGCACGGCCCTTCGCCTGCGATGCGTCGGACACCTGGGCTTGGTTGTAGATGACGGGCATTTCTAGGAGCGCGGTGTCCTTCGGCAGCGGGCGCTTCAAGAGCACGTCCTTGATCCAGGCGCGGCGCACCTCGCCTTCCTGAGCTGCCTGACGGTTCGCCTCGATGGTCGCTGCGCGATCGGCTTCCTGCGTTGTCCTCGCCCTGTCCTCACGGGTGAAGTGCCCGTGCGAGGCGTAGTCCACGCACACGAAGCGCGTCTGCGCATTCGTGTAGTCGCCCGAGCCGATCACCGAGACATACGCCGAGTTGCCGGGGCAGTTGTCGTGCGGCTCAACCGAGTTGCCGTATTCGTCGACCAGGTTCCACAGGAATTGGTTGGTCTTCGGAAACCCGTCGTAGAATTCGTCCTCGCGGATGACCTTGACGCCCTGCTGACGAAGCTCGAGGACCGTGTCCTCGTACACTCGACGGCGGCGTGCCTCGTCGCGGGCACGCTCGAGGAAATGATCGATCTTGCCGGGGGCCTCGCGAATCTCCTCGACGACCATGCCCGCGATGTCCTCGGGGAGGTCAGCCTCAGCCTCAGCGATCTTCGCGAGATCATCGAGGCCTAGATTCGCCGACTCCCCAAGGTCCGCGACCTCCTGCGAAGCGTTAGCGACGCGACGCGCCATCGTGGCCTCGCTGGCCTTCACGCCGCGCTTGCGCAACTCGGCTGCAGGGAGGCCCATCAGGACCAGCTGGTTAATGGCGCGCGCACGGTCAACGGTCGACGTGTGCTCGTGAGCATCGTTCTCCGTGAGCTGTAGACCGATACGCTCGAGCTCGCCCGCGACGTCGACGATACGCACCGGCACCGTCTCCAAGCCCGCCTCGATGGCCGCGCGGTGGCGGCGGTGCCCGTCGAGAACCACCAAGCCCGTCAGCGTCGGATACACGTCAATGTCCTTCAGAACACCGAGGCCGGCGATCGTCTCCACGAACTCGGGGCCGACACGCAGGTCAGCGCGGATGTTCGAGCCTCCCTGCAGGAGCTTCGGGTCGATCAGCCACCGCTGGCCAGGCTGGACGGCCCCAATCGGGTCCGCCGCCACCTCAGCCGACAACACGCCCGTGCCCGTCGAGGCCACCTGCTCAGGTTCCCCGTGGCGCGGCTGCAGGCCAACCGCCTGCGCAACAGCCACCAGGTCCGAGAGGTCGTAGCGTGCCGGCGCATTCGGCGTGGCCTCGCGGACGACGGTAATCCAGTGAGCCTCACGCAGGCGGTCAAGGGCGCGGCGCAGTGTCCGCGCGGACAGGCCAGTCAGGCGAGCAAGCTCGGCCTGCGCAACCTCAACGTGCCCGTCGTCGCCGACAAGGCCTAGCATCGTTTCCGCGACGGTACGGGCTTGCACGTCATCAGCGGCAATCGCGATAGCCTCAGTCATTTGTCTCACCCCTCTGACGGTCTTCCTGCATCTGCAGAAGGCGTCGATGCATCTCTCGGAACTCGCGAGTGTTCGTGCGCCAGTCCTGCCACAGGTACGCCGTCACCAGCGTCAGCAGTGCCAGGACGAGGACGCCCATCATCGTTTCGGTCACTTCTCTGCCTCTTCCTGCTCGGTGTCTCCTGCGGCAAAAATCGTGGTGCCGCAGTTCGGGCACTCGAATGTTGGTGCCGACGGCGTCGGCGGCGCCCAGTCCGGCTTCTCCACGACGGCCGCGCGCACCTCGACAATCCGGCGCGCGTGCATCACGGACGGGCTTGGCGGCGACATCAGCAGCAGCCCCTGACGCTCGACCTCCTCGACGAACGCGGCGTTAGCCAGCCCCAGCAGGTGCGGCATCGGCAAGTTCGCGTCCTCGATAGGGAACTCAACGATCATCTCGACGGACCTCATGCCCGACGCTCCTTCCACGCGACGTAGACCAGGCGCTCGGCGAGCGCCGTCGGGGGTAGGATCGCGGCCGCAGCCGCCAACCACCCATCAATGAGGGACCCAAGCCACCACGCCAGCACCAGCAGGGCCAGCGCCGCCAGGACCCTGGCGACGTTCGTCGAGCTCATCGCTTTCCTCCCTGTGCCTCACGCGCACGCGAGCGCGCCAACGCAATCCGCTTTTGCGCGGCCGTCTGACGCTTGCGCAGCTTCATCACCGCATCGAGGCGCCGTAGCGCTTCTAACACCGGCGCACTCAACGCCACTGTCTCGGTCGTGTTAACCTGATTCATGACTGATAGTCCTTTCTTGGACTGCCCCGGCCGACCCCAATCGGCCGGGGCGCTTTTCTTTTCAACTGGGGACCGTGGGGCCGGGCGGAGACTCGCAACCCACCAACACTCAAACCCGGCCCCACGGAGCTAACTTCGCTGCACCCCGCCCTCGGGATGCGCGAAAATCTTGTACTTCGACACCTGAACGGTGTGGCCTGCCGGGGTATGAGCACTGGCCCCCGGCAGGCCACGGTCTCCCCCAGCGCCGCTGGAATGAGCGGAGGAAGACGCTGAGGAAGACGAACCATCCGCACCACGGATGGCCCCCTCCCCGGTAAGGTGGGTAACACCCGCCAGGCCGCACGAAGCAGTGCAGCCACCACACCTCACCGAGGAGGAAGAATGACAACCATGTCCGCAGGCCCCACCCCTGCTGCCACTCTCGACAACATCAAGCAGCGAATGCAAAGCCAACAGGACACTCTCGAGATCAGCCTGAGAGAAAGTGACCCTGAGCGATACCGAACACTCATTGTCCGAGCTGAGCTTGATGCCCTCTGGGATGCCGTCGAAGTCCTTGCCCATCTGCTCTCTGGCGTGGATATCAATCGGGTGCCGGTTCATGACTATTTCACTGAGCGGAGCCGTCCGTAGCCAGTCGCTAATCCCACCGTCCAGGTTCTCCGCCGACCGATCGGGGACTCGTGACCCGCACGCCTGCTGCCCCTCTCGAGCGAGATACTCCGCAGCAGCGCCGCCCACCGCAGACTCACGAAGGTTCGACGCATGGGTGTTCGCGATGTCGGCCGACGAGACCACGCGGGCAGCCGCACCGCCCACCACCGAGTGTTCACGGCTCTTGAAAGCATCGAGGAACATCTCTGCTTCACGCAGGTCCGCGCACGCCTTGATGACAGCCTGACGGGCATCCTCGGCAGCCTTGCGTGCCGCTGCTTCTCCGCGCTTCATGCTGCACCCCCTTCGCCGTGGTCCTCCGACGCCTGCAGGGCTTCGAGTGCGCTCGTATTCAGGCGCTGCAGCTTCGCCAGGACCGCATCCTGAATCCGCAGGAGGTCATTCTGCGCGTGCGCAAGAAGGGCCTCATCAAACCAGAGCCGAATGTGGTGCGAGCCGAGGATGAGCGCCGTCTTCTGCAGTGCCGCAGCCGCTTCGAGTAGTCGGCTCTCCGCGTAAGTCTCATGGGCGTGATCGGCGCGCAGGACCTTGCAGGGCTGCGCACTCTCACGGATGAACGGCGCGTCAGCGTTCAACGCCTCGATGCGAGTAGTTGTGTAGCCCTCTGCTTCACCGAAGATCATGCTGCGCCACCTCCGACCACGGCCTCCTCCACAGCGGGGTGGACGCAAATGTGCATGCGGGTCCGTACCATGCGTGCAACGCCCGTTTGAGGGCGTTTGAGTTCGCATGAAAGGAGGTGACAGGCATGGCGAAAGGCGGA